>OGSA01000026.1_pt1 | contig 165756 bp, 138 predicted proteins | sample 1573801 | NCBI WGS metagenome assembly OGSA01 (sample SAMN03295841, study PRJEB24534) | human gut metagenome | isolation source: fecal sample 1 from infant 6 | host: Homo sapiens | place: USA: Pittsburgh, PA | collected 2014-07
AGTTAGAGGTCAAAGATTCAACGATTTATGTCGGCGATAAATGGAAACCTGAAGATAATTTCGTTTCAGCAACAGACAAAACAGGTCAAGATGTCCCGTTTGAAAAAATTGACGTTCAGGGAACAGTGAATGTTGATAAAATAGGCGATTATGAAATTGTCTATAAAAATGGCACAAAAGAAGCGAAAGCAATCGTTCATGTCCGTGATGATAGTCGTTTACAAGTCAAGGATACAACGATTTATGTCGGCGATTCATGGAAACCAGAAGAGAACTTTGTTTCAGCGACAGATAAAACTGGTCAAGACGTTCCCTTCGAAAAAATCACTGTTTCAGGTCAAGTTGATAACACCAAAGCAGGCGTTTATCCAATCGTATACAGTTACGAAGGTAAAGAAGAAACAGCCCATGTGACCGTCAAACCCGACCAATCTAAGTTAGAGGTCAAAGATACAACGATTTATGTCGGCGATAAATGGAAACCAGAAGATAATTTCGTTTCAGCAACAGATCGTGACGGTCATGCTATATCCTTTGATAAGGTTCAAGTAAAAGGGGAAGTTGATACAAAGAAAACAGGAGAGTACCAGATTTCCTATACCACTGAGCCAGTTAATGAAACCAAACCAGCTGTGCAGTCACGACTTTTCTCAATGTTTTCAAACGAAACACCTCGTCAATTAACGACAGTAGCAACTGTTCATGTGATTGATCGTAATCCTACACCACTACCAGATAAAAATGAGAACAACCAGACTAGTTCTTCAACGAATCAAACCACGATAAAAAGTAGTCAGTATGTCACACACATTGTGAAACCTGACAAGCAAGGACGTTATCCCAAAACGGGAGAACAAACTAATGGTTTATATCGTGTGCTAGGACTTGTTGTGTTACTTATTGTGATTATTAGTGGTATAGTCATCAAGAAGAAACGAAAATAATTAAATGAGCGTGGGGCAAAAGTTTAAAGTAACTTTTGTTCCACGCTTAAAAGATGAATAAGTGCATGAATGAGGGTAGCTGTTTCCTTGGAAAATAGGAAGTTTTACAAGTGACTTTTATTTTAAGAACAGCTATTAGCAGGTTTTTCTGTTAAGATAGTTATTTTTATGAAATAGTTTGGAGGAATAATAAACGAGATGAACCAGCGAACTATTTATTATGGTAGTATCGGCACAGCCTTATTTCTTTCTTCAGGAATGTTGATTGCTTCAGTGAATAGCTATGCAAACGAAGCGACAACACCAGGCAAATACACCGTGACTTATGAAGTGGATGGCAAAATTGAAACAGCAACCATTACGGTCAAAGAAAATCAAACGGAACTTAAATTAAAAGACACGTTTTTAGGAGTTAATCAAGCATGGTCACCCTTAGACAATGTCGTTTTTCTAAAAGATAAAGAGGGTCGCCCTTTAAATTTAGAAAATGTAATTATAGAAAATAATGTAAATACTCAAAAAGTAGGCCTTTATTTTGTAACCTTCCGTTACGAGTCATACCTTTCTATTGCGAAGGTGTATGTCAACCCTACTAATTTTGCTGCAGAGGGGAATATGCTTGCAGAGCTTCCTTATAGTCAAGCAATGATTGGCCCAGAAAGACCAATTATTGCTTCGAGACAGGACAAGGAGCAACAAACAAAACAGGAGAAAAAGAAAAATAAAATTGAACAGGAACGAGTAAATAAAAAGGTGCTGTTAAATGATGAGTTGTTGAAAAAAATAGATACGATAGCCCCAGTGGAAATTACTGGAGGAGCGGCAAGTGGGTCCTCTCAATTTGGCACCACTTTAAGCTTCCTGTCAGGCTCACTTTTGTATGGAACAAGGAGAGTTTAAATGGAATTCTTGTTATTAGATGATCGGGAAAATTTAAAATTAGCGATTATTAGAAAGTTAGAGCAACAATATTCATTTTCTGAACGAAAAGATCGTTTATGTAAGCAATTAGCTATTTCTCCTTATTTGCTAGAACGGAACATAACAGAAATCAATGCAGATTTGCAACGCTTTGGTCTGATTAATGAGATGGAAATCAGTGAAAAAAATAATGAAATTTTGTTATCTCAAAGCCTTCGTATTTCTTCAAGTATTATTGAAGAATATTATTTAAAAGACTCGTTAGAATTTAATCTATTAAAAACGATTTTCTTTCATCAGTTTACCTCAATCAAAAAATACGGTGAAAAGCACGGGATGAGTCGAACGGTTGTATACAAAATTGTTGACCATATCCGGAAAGAATTAGGTCAATACGGTATTAAGTTATCCAAAAATTTACAACTTAGCGGCAATGAAATGGCGATTAGACAATATTTTACTATGCTTTATTACCGAATTTACAAAGATTCTGAAGAATTATATAATCAAACAGATCTTCGCGCAGTGAACCAATTATTGGCTCAATTGAAAGGCTCTTATGAAAATATCACTAATTTTCATTTATTTAAACATTATGTATTGGTGGCGTTAGAACGAACGCAAAGAAAAGCTAATTATTTTTTATCCCAAGAAGAAAATCCATTCGTTTTTGACGAAGAAAGTTCGATTTATCAAGAAATTCAATGTTGGATCAACGAAGTGATGAAGGCGACTCATGCAGAGAAAAACGCAGAAATTCAAGGGATTATCGGCAATTTATCGGTCTATCAAAGTGAACTTATTTCGGAACATTTGCTGAGTTCTCACAATGAGGCAATTACGGCTACGAAAACATTATTCTTTTCTTATATGCCGTTTACAATTTCGGACGAAGAATTTTATCAAGAAATTGTTCCGATTATTTATCAACATCGTTTTATTACACCGTTTATCGATATCACCTTACGAATTATGGATTTAGAATTTTTTCAGGAACGCTACCCAATTGTTTTTAATAGCTGTCGTCAGTTTTTATTTGCGTTGGATTGCTCGGCGTTTGAGTTTAGTAAGCTTTCTTTATTTTTTGATTTGCTATTAGTGTTATCCCGTCTTTATGACCAAAGGAATGAAAAAAGCACGATCAATCTTTATGTGAATTTTACGCAAGGAGAAAAATATACTCAGTTTATCAAAGAACAAATCAAAATATTCGAATCTTTCAGCATTCACTTTCATTCAGCGATTCGACCAGATACTGATTTAGTAGTTTCGGATTATTTACCAAAAACGTTATTTTCAGTAAAATGTTTAATTTGGTTAGCGCCCCCGCGAGCCAGTGACTGGCAAAATTTTGGCAACGAAATTGTCCGAATTAATAAAGAGCTACAACAAACGAAACAAAGAAAAAGCGAATAAAAACAGTCGCAACGTGTTTTAGTTGCGACTGTTTTTTGTTACTGAATGTTTATAGTAAACTTTCTCATTATCACTGATGTAAAAAATTTTAAATAAAAGCCAAATAGTATTGAAGAAAAAGAAAAAATTGCTAGTGAAGGACCAATTCTCTAAAGTTTTTCTCAAATATAGTAGAATTCCTTTCTTTTCTTCTGTGAGAAAGATATAATAAAAAACGTATGAACAAAGGAAAAGGGATGACGAATGAATAGAAAAGAGAAAACAAATTTAGATAGTCGAATTGATTACGGCGTGATATTACCAGTTTTTCTTTTATCACTAATTGGTATGCTATCGCTTTACGTAGCGCTTTACAATGATCCAAGCAAACCTAAAATTGGTAGCTTGTTAATGAAACAAGGACTGTGGTATTTAGTCGGAGGATTAAGTATTGTCATTATTATGCATTTTAGCTCAAAATTACTCTGGCGGTTAACGCCCGTTTTTTATGCACTTGGATTAGTATTAATGGGATTACTACTGAAATTCTATGATCCCGTGCTAGCAGAGCAAACAGGTTCTAAAAACTGGATTCGCTTTGGTGGCACCACATTCCAACCATCGGAATTGATGAAGATTGCGTTTATTTTGATGTTGGCCTATATAGTGACCATGCATAATGTTAAATATGTGGACCGAACACTCAAAAGCGACTTTTGGCTAATCGCTAAAATGCTATTAGTGGCGATTCCGGTAATTGTTTTAGTACTTTTACAAAAAGACTTCGGGACGATGTTAGTTTTCTTAGCCATTTTTGGGGGAGTTTTCTTAATGTCTGGCATTACTTGGAAAATTATTGTGCCAGTTTTTATTTTAGCTGCTCTAGTGGGGGCAGGAACTATTTACTTGATTACAACAGAAACAGGTAGAGATTTATTGTCTAAGTTAGGGGTCGAAGCCTATAAATTTGATCGGATTGATTTATGGCTAAATCCTTTCCATACAGATCCAGATCGCTCATTCCAACCAGCGCTAGCATTAACAGCAATTGGTTCTGGGGGCCTTTTCGGAAAAGGCTTTAACGTGAGTGATGTGTATGTCCCTGTTCGTGAGTCAGATATGATTTTTACAGTTGTTGGTGAAAACTTTGGCTTTATTGGTGGCTGTTTCATTATTTTGTTGTATTTTATTTTAATCTACCGCATGATTCGCGTTTGTTTTGATACAAATAATGAATTCTATGCCTACATTGCCACAGGAATTATCATGATGATTTTGTTCCATGTTTTTGAAAACATTGGAGCGAATATTGGTTTACTACCATTAACTGGGATTCCATTACCGTTTATTAGTCAAGGTGGTTCTTCCATTTTAGGTAACATGATTGGGGTGGGCTTAATTATGTCCATGCGTTACCAACAAGAAACGGTTCGTACCAGAAGTGGTCGTTAAAGAAAGAAGAAAGAAGGGGTAGAAATGTACACACTTTATGAATATCCTAAATGCTCAACTTGTAAAAAAGCGAAAGCGTGGTTAGACCAACAAGGCGTTAAATACCAAGCAATTGATATTAAAGCAACACCGCCTAGTAGTGAACAATTAGCAAAATGGATGAAAGAGACCGGCTTGCCTGTTCGTCGTTTTTTTAACACAAGCGGGGTTTTATATAGAGAACAAGGCTTAAAAGATCTTGTTGACAGTTTTTCTATTGAAGAAGCAAGTCAGCGTTTAGCTGCGGATGGCATGTTGATTAAGCGTCCAATTCTCTTAAAAGACAATACATTTCTAACGAATGGTTTTAAAGAAGCAGATTACGAAGGAGTGCTTGGAAAATGAGTGAAATGAAACAAATCGATCAATTATGGATCTTACCAACAGAAGCAGGTTATAAAATTGGTTTAACCGCCGAAGCCCAAGAGGATTTAGGGAAGATTACTTTTGCGACATTTCCCAAAGTCGGACAAACATTAGCTAAAGGTGATTCTTTAATTGAATTAGAAGCAGAAAAAGCAGTCAGTGAATTCAGTAGTCCATTATCTGGTAAAGTAATCGCGATTAATGAAGCGGCTGATCAAGAGCCAAGTGCGTTAGATGAAGAAAATGCCTGGATTGCTGTTTTAGCAGATGTTGAACCAACAGAATTTGAAAATCTTTAGTCTTACGTTGACAAGGCCAATGTTTATTGCTATAATTTTCTCAATCTAATCAAAAGAAAGCTTTGAAAAGAAGAGTACATGTTAAGGACGTTTGAAGAGAGCCCTGTTTGCTGAGAATGGGTAACAGATTTAAGATGGAAGATGGTCTTTGAGCAGAGTAAGTGAGCGAAGCAGTGAACTTACTACGGGGCGCCCGTTACAGCCAACGGTATGCGAAGAATCAAGTACCGTATGAGGTTATTATTGAGAAATAATAGCGAATTAAGGTGGTATCACGAAATGACAAACTTTCGTCCTTTTTGCTGTAATAGCAAAAGGATGGAAGTTTTTTTGTTTTTATTAAGCAAATTCGTTTCATAAAAAGTGCGAAACCTTCAAAATAAGAAAGTAGAACAGAAAGAAGAGGAGAACAAAATGGCATTAATTGAATTACGTCATGTAAAAAAAGAGTTTTCCGGTAAAGCGGGTAAAGTCACGGCTTTAAAAGATATTGATTTAACGGTTGAATCAGGTGATATTTATGGCATTATTGGCTATTCAGGTGCAGGAAAAAGTACGTTGGTTCGCCTATTGAATGGACTTGAAACACCTACAGAAGGTGAAGTAGAAATTCAAGGACAAGATATTGCATTGTTGCCAAATAAAGAACTACGAAACTTCCGTAAAAAAATTGGGATGATCTTTCAACATTTTAATTTATTATGGTCACGGACGGTCCTAGAAAATATCATGCTCCCATTGGAAATTGCTGGCGTTCCAAAACAAAATAGGAAAAGCCGCGCAGAAGAGTTAATCAAGTTGGTTGGTTTAGAAGGACGGGAAACCGCCTACCCAAGCCAACTCTCTGGTGGGCAAAAGCAACGAGTGGGGATTGCCCGTGCCTTAGCTAACAATCCTGACATTTTGCTTTGTGATGAAGCAACGAGTGCTTTGGATCCGCAGACAACCGATGAAGTGCTAGAATTACTACTAAAAATCAACCAAGAATTAAATTTAACGGTTGTATTAATTACCCATGAAATGCACGTGATTCGTAAAATTTGTAATCGCGTAGCCGTGATGGAATATGGTGAAATTGTTGAAGAAGGTAAAGTAATCGATATTTTCAAAAAGCCTCAAACAGAAATTGCGAAACGCTTTATCCAACAAGAAGCGGATAAAAACATTGAAGAAACGGAACTGGTTGTTGAAGAAATGTTGGAACAATATCCGAATGGAAAAATTGTTCGCCTACTTTTCCACGGCGAACAAGCGAAATTGCCAATTATCTCGCATATTGTCCGAGAATATCAAGTAGAAGTCAGTATTATTCAAGGGAACATTCAGCAAACGAAGCAGGGTGCAGTGGGTTCTCTTTATATTCAATTATTAGGCGAAGAGCAAAATATTCTAGCAGCCATTGAAGGATTACGTAAACTTCGTGTAGAAACAGAGGTGATTGGAAATGAATAATCGTGGCTTAGCAAGTTTCTTTGATTTTTCCCAAATTGATATAAGTAAACTACAAGAAAAAACGATTGAAACACTCTATATGACAGGGATTTCAATCATAGTGGTCGCCATTTTAGGGCTGATTTTAGGACTACTACTTTTTGAAACGTCAGGCAGAAAAGGGATTTTGAGCCGATTACTGTATTGGCTAGTGGCCATTTTTGTAAATATTTTCCGTTCGATTCCGTTTATTATCTTAATCGTTCTGTTAATTCCTTTTACAAAAATTATTTTAGGGAGTATGTCTGGTGTCAAAGGCTCCTTACCAGCATTGATTATTTCCGCAGCACCTTTTTATGCTCGCATGGTCGAAATTGCTTTTCGTGAAGTCGATAAAGGCGTGATTGAAGCAGCCAAAGCAATGGGGGCCAATCGTTTCCAAATAATTTGGAAAGTTCTATTACCAGAAAGTCTGCCAGCGCTTGTTTCTGGCTTAACCGTTACAACCATTTCCTTAGTGGGCTATACTGCAATGGCAGCTGCTATTGGAGCGGGTGGTTTAGGAAGTTTGGCGTATCAAGATGGCTTCCAACGTGGTCAAAATACAGTTACCTTAGTAGCAACGATTTGTATCTTAATTATTGTCTTTGCGATTCAATGGATTGGGGATACAGTCGCTAAAAAAATAGATAAACGATAAATGGAGGGAATAAGATGAAAAAACGTACATTATGGTCAGTAATTACTGTAGCAATAGCTATCTTAATTTTAGGGGCTTGCGGCAATAAAAAGAGTGATGACTCGGTCTTGAAAGTTGGGGCTTCACCGGTTCCACATGCAGAGATTTTAGAACATGTAAAACCTTTATTAGAAAAAGAAGGCGTAAAACTAGAAGTGACGACTTATACAGATTACGTGCTACCTAACAAGGCGTTGGAAAGTGGCGATATCGATGCCAACTATTTCCAACATGTGCCGTTCTTTAATGAAGCGGTTAAAGAAAATGATTATGACTTTGTGAATGCAGGTGCGATTCATTTAGAACCAGTTGGGCTTTACTCGAAAAAATACAAATCGTTACAAGAAATTCCTGATGGTTCAACGATTTACGTTAGCTCTTCTGTTTCAGATTGGCCACGTGTTTTAACGATTTTAGAAGATGCTGGTTTAATCACGCTGAAAGAAGGGGTAGACCGGACAACTGCTACTTTCGATGATATTGATAAAAATACTAAAAAGTTGAAATTCAATCATGAAAGTGATCCAGCAATCATGACCACTCTTTATGACAATGAAGAAGGGGCGGCGGTTTTAATTAACTCAAACTTTGCCGTGGATCAAGGATTAAATCCGAAAAAAGATGCGATTGCCTTAGAAAAAGAAAGTTCACCTTATGCCAATATTATTGCGGTTCGTAAAGAAGACGAAAACAACGAAAATGTAAAAAAATTAGTCAAAGTGTTACGTAGCAAAGAAGTCCAAGATTGGATTACGAAAAAATGGAACGGTGCCATTGTTCCAGTCAATGAATAAAAAGAAAAAGACAATAGAATAAAAACTTGAGGTCGGGACAGGCGTGTTAAGCTTCAAGAAATAAGAAGAAAGTTCTGAAAGATGCTTTTTGTCTCTCAAGGACGTTCAGCTTATTTCCGAAGAAGCTGCTCCTGTCCCGTTGTTTATTTAAAATTTTAAAGCTAGGCAGATACATCATGTTGATTTACTTGCCAAGTCTAAGTTTTTTTCTTTTAAAAAAGGACTATAAATGATAAAGTTACAAGGAATTTCTTAATTATCAGGAAAATTCAGGGACTATGCATAGGCATTTGCATTAGTTATTGTTATAATAATTAAGATAGATTTTTTGGAATGGAGGGAAAAAGATGTTACGTTTTTTTCCGCAAAAAAATAAATATGTAGAAGAAGCAAGCCAGTACGCCTTTGATAAAGAAGGCCAAATTCCGCAGCACATTGCCATTATTATGGACGGAAATGGCCGGTGGGCACAGAATCGAAGACTGCCGAGAATTGCTGGACATAAAGAAGGCATGGATACGGTCAAAAAAATAACGAAGCATGCTAGTCATTTAGGTGTTAAAGTTTTAACACTTTATGCATTTTCAACGGAAAATTGGAAGAGACCAACAGATGAAGTCAATTTCTTAATGCAATTGCCTGTTGATTTTTTTGATACATTCGTGCCTGAATTAATTAAGGAAAATGTTAAAGTCAATGTAATGGGCTACCAAGAGTTTCTACCAAGCCATACGCAAGATGCTGTTAAGCGCGCCATTGAGCAAACCAAGGACAATACGGGCATGGTTTTGAACTTTGCTTTAAATTATGGGGCGCGTGCTGAGCTACTAACTGCCATGAAACAGATTGCTGCAGAGGTTTCAGAAAAAACATATACGGCAGATGAGATTACAGAAGAAACAATCGCAGATCACTTAATGACTGGCTTTTTACCCACGGAACTTCGTGATCCAGAATTGTTGATTCGAACAAGTGGGGAAGAGAGAATTAGTAATTTCTTGCTATGGCAAATTGCTTATAGCGAGTTGTTTTTTACAAAAGCATTATGGCCTGATTTTTCAGGAGACACTTTAGAAACCGCGATTGCTTCTTTCCAAAATCGTAATCGTCGTTTTGGTGGTCTAAAAGAAACTACAGAAACAGAAGGGAGCGATCCGCAGTGAGACAACGTGTCATCACAGCTATCGTCGCATTAATCATCTTTATTCCAATTATCTGGTATGGTGGTTTTGCAATTGAGATTGCCGCTGTTGCTTTGGCAGTAGTCGGCGTGTACGAGTTATTCCGTATGAAAGGATTAACGTTATTAAGTTTTGAAGGTGTTTTATCAGCATTAGGGGCCGTTTTTTTAGTTATCCCGACAATTAAATGGTTAAACTTTTTGCCGGAAATGCAAACAAATTTCATTTTATTTTATGTCACTGTAATGTTGTTGTTAGGTGCTTCGGTAATTTCTAAAAATACATATACGATTGAAGAAGCTGGCTTTCCAGTTATTGTCAGTTTATATGTAGGGATGGGGTTCCAGAACTTTATTAGTGCCCGTTCCGCAGGTTTTGAAGTCTTGTTATTTGCTTTATTCATTGTCTGGGCAACGGATATTGGTGCATATCTATTTGGACGCCGATTTGGTCGTCATAAATTGATGCCAGATGTTTCACCCAACAAGACAATAGAAGGTGCAATTGGTGGTATTTTATCAGCCGTCGTTGTAGCAGCGTTGTTTTTAGTTTTCACAGCTAATAAAGGGCTATTTCCTTATCCAATGCCGGTGATGCTTGTATTGACGGTTCTATTTTCTATAGTAGGGCAATTCGGTGATTTGGTTGAATCTTCTATCAAACGTCATTATGGCGTGAAAGACTCTGGTAACATCTTGCCAGGTCATGGTGGTATTTTAGATCGTTTTGATAGTTTATTATTTGTTTTCCCAATTATGCACTTATGTGGATTATTTTAAATTGATTAACAAAATTTAAAAAAGTATCGTCAAATAAGCAAAAATCCAGAAGAGAGACTCTTCTGGATTTTTGCTGTTTATAGGGTTAGTTTAGGTACCTTGTGAGTTATTTAATTTATAAGAGTAATTGTATAAAGATGGCTAAAGTTTCTAAAAATTAAATAGGTGATCGGATGTTAAATATCTGAACATTCCAGTGTTATTCGATTGTTAAAAATTAAATTATAACAATCGAATAACACTGGAATGTTTATTTCAATAAAGCCATTGACGTTTAGCATAGATAAATTTATACTTAAAAGAAGAAAAGCAAAATAATGTATTTTACATGCTTGTTCAATCGTGGTGAGAGTTATTCATAAATTTAAGCAAGTAAAGAGAAGATAATTTAGAGATTTGTGAACGCGTTCTTCATACAAAATTATAGATTAGGATTATATTTTTGATAATCTAATGTAAAGGATTAATTCAATGAAAAAATTTTTAGAGAATAGTATGCACCAAGCCGTAAAAGCTTGTTTTTTCTTTTTAGGTAAACTACCTAAAAAGAAGTTATTTATTTTTGAAAGTTTTCATGGAAAACAGTATAGTGATAATCCGCGTGCAATTTTTGAGTACATAAGAGATAACTGTCCTGAATATCAATGTATTTGGGCAGTCAAAAAAGGATATGAGATGCCTTTTGTGGAAGAGAATGTTCCTTTCGTCAAACGATTAAGTTGGAGATGGCTATGGTTGATGCCAAGAGCTCAGTATTGGGTTTTTAACACACGGATGCCAGCCTGGATGTATAAGAATCAAACAACAATCTATATACAGACGTGGCATGGGACCCCTCTAAAGAAACTGGGCTTAGATATTGAAACAGTCAAAATGCCAGAGCATGAAACAGAGAGCTATAAACTAGAAGTCATTCAAGAAGCAAAGCGTTGGGATTATCTCATCTCACCTAATGCATACAGTACAAGAGTGTTTCGACAAGCCTTTCATTATGAAGGGGAAATATTAGAAATAGGTTATCCAAGAAATGATTTGTTAGTTTGTGAAAATAAGGACAAAATAGCTTTTTCTGTTCGCAATCAGCTAGGTCTTGCAGCTAACAAAAAAATTATTCTTTATGCGCCAACATGGCGCGATGATGAGTCTATCCGAAAAGGAGCCTATCGTTTTACCAATCATTTGCCAGTTGAACAACTTTTAGAAATTGATTCTTCTATTGTAATACTTACACGATTACATTATTTAATTGCAGAAAGTTTTGATATAAGTGCATTTGGTTCACGTGTAATCGATGTTTCTTCTTATCCAGATATCAATCAACTTTATTTAATCGCTGACTTATTAATTACAGATTATTCATCGGTTATGTTTGATTTTGCATTAACAAAAAAACCGATGCTATTTTTTATGTATGATAAGGAAAAGTATCAAAATAGTACAAGGGGATTCTATTTTGACCCAACAGCAATTTTGCCTGGGAAAATTGTGACAGATACGGATAGCCTAGTAACGTCTGTAAAAAACGTATTGTTTTCTAAAACGGAACAGGAACAACGTTTATATGTGCAGTTTTTTCGTGAATTTTGCCTTGAAAATCAGGATGCCACTAGACAGCTGATTTCAGAAATTTTAAAGAGATAAAAAGCCGGAGGGTGTAGGTTGGAAAAACAAAAAGAAGTCCAAAAAGAATATGAAGAGTATCAATATATGTTAGATACTGAAACGTGGAAAAAGGAGTTAAGTCAATTTAAGCTGTCCTCTTCAGAAAAAATATCAAAAAATCCTAAAGTCTCAATCATTATTGCTAATTACAATAATGCACCATATCTTAAAAAGATGATGGATTCTCTTGTTCAACAAACCATTGGGATTGAGCAATTGCAAGTGATGTTTATTGATGATTGTTCCACGGATCATTCGTTAAAAGTAATAGAGCCATATCTTGAAAGATATCCGAATATTGAAATTTATCAGCTACTTGAAAACACTGGAGGCGCTCACGGCCCAAGAAACGTAGGGATTGTAAATGCACGTGGTGAGTATAGTGTCTTCTTAGATGCAGATGATTGGTATGATTTAAATGCATTGAAATATTTATCAGACCTACTAGATGACTCTCACGATGATTTTGCTGTTTCTGGTCTAATACAGAGTACGGATGGCCACTTAATGTTAAAAAGTAAGCCATATTATGTGGATGGGTCATTTAAAAATCGGTCTATCCAAGAATTGCCAGCTGAATTTTATGGTTGGTTAGGACCGCAAGCTATCATGTTAAGAACTTCACTGATACACAATAATAATTTACACTTTGTTAATCAACGGGTGGCTGATGATGTGCTGTTCTTTTATGAAGCCATGCGATTTTCAAAAACCATTACACAAGGGGAAAGGTTAACGACTTATTTAAATCGAGATGCAGATAATGAAAGTTTAAGCAAATCAATTAATCGGACATTTATGCTTTCTTGGTTGCGTGCGTTAAGTTATATCAATCAACAGTTTCCAGATGATTTGTCTAAAGAACGGATGTTAGCACGCCGTTTAGAATGGCTAATTTATGACTTTTGTATTCGGAGGGATACTGGGTATCCATTCAGTAAAAAGCGATTACAAGACTTTAAAGTACAGATGGATCAGTATTTAGGCGAATTAAATTTTGATCCTAGCCCGTATTTTAGAAGTGATGTGCGCCAAATCATTTGGACATTTTTACAAACTAACGATATTGATGGTTTGTATTGGTTTATTCAATGTCAGTCCATTCGTTGGGTGTTAGTCAATCGCTTTGGTTATGTTTCAAAAACAGAGAGAAGTTATTATTATCCAAGATTATTGAAACGATTCCCAGCAGTTCGCATGAATGCTTATGCAGAAGCAATGCAACGTGATGGCAATACGCTTTCTTTAAATGTGTATACACACCAAAAAATTACAGGATTTGAAATAAAAGAGCTGAGAAATCCTTTTGAAACAAGACAGAGGCTGGCGTTTAAAAAAATTAGTGAAACTAGTTACCAGGTGGAGTTGCCAGAAAAATTTTCAAATAAAGAAAGTAGATTTACGATAGTTTTTGATAATTATTTAGAAATTGGGGTTAAAGATTTTAGTAAGTTTTTTGCTTAAATTTTGTCCGTTTAAATCAGGATATTTTGAGTATACAACTATAAATGATAAGTGAGGGAAATTTGTTTTATGGAAAATGTGAAAGTGTCAGTCATTGTACCCGTCTATAACGTAGAAACCTATTTAGAAGAGGCATTAATGAGTTTGAAAAACCAAACATTGAAAGAAATTGAATTCTTAATTATTAATGATGGCTCTACTGATAATAGTCAAAAAATTATTGAAGAAATTGCACAAGATGATCCACGTTTTCGCGTTTTCAATGTTAAAAATGGGGGAATTGGAAAAGCCTTTAACTTGGGTGTTTCAGAAGCAAAAGGTGAGTATATTGCTGAATTTGAAAGTGACGATTATGTAGCATTGCATGCCTATGAGCGTTTATACAATACGGCTAAAAGTCATCATGCAGATGTTGTCCGTTGTAATTGGGTTGAATTTTCTTCTGAAGAAGAGGTTGAGCGAGATATATTATGGCAATATCCCGATAAATACAATCAATTGATTGACTTAAAAACGACGGATTTAATTGTACAAGTTTATCCATGGAATGCCATTTATAAAAAAAGTATGATTGAGAAAGAAAACGTAACTTGGGATGAGGAAATTAAAAGTTATGGGGACACTGGTCTATTTTGGAAAATCAATTCAGCATCTCAGAATGTTATTTTTATTAAAGATTGTTTGTATTTTTATAGACAAGACAACCCAAATTCGACAGTAAATAATGTGGCAACAAAGGTTCCTTTCTTGTTTCAACAATTTAAACTAATTCGTTCAAATTTAATTGAACAAAATAAATTTGAACGCTACAAAGGTTATTTTTATAAACAAATGTTCGAAAAATACTTTTGGGCGATTGAAAAATTAACCCATTTACGTGATGAGTCGGTTTATGAAGTGATTCAAAAGGTGGCAGTAGATTTTAGACAAGCTTTAGAAACAGACCAGCTGAATGATATCGATTTTGAATACATCAAACAATTTTATCAAATTGCAAATGATCCAGCAGCTTATTATGAGGACTACTTGAAAAATCTGTATAAAGTTAGTGTTGTCATGCCGATTCACAATGCTTCAAAATATTTAAGACAAACATTAGAAACTGTTTGTGAGCAGTCTTTACGTGAGATTGAAATCATTTTAGTAGAGAATGGCTCTACAGATAATACCATGGATATTATTAACGAATTTGCAGTAAAAGATCCGAGAATTACGGGGATTTCTATTGGCAAAAGTAATCCTGGACACGCAAGAAATGTGGGCATTTCGATGGCACGAGGACGGTATTTGCAATTTCTGGATGCAGATGATCATTTTGAAGCGAATTTATTACAAGACGCTTATTATCGTGCATATGATAGTGCAACAGATATTCTGTTATTTGGCATGAAAGAAAAGTTACCAAATGGAGAAGTGCACGTTGTTCACAATCCATTACTAACTAATGGTGGACGTATGTCTGGTGAAGAAATTTCATTGGATGAAGTAACTCCTTATTTATATGACAAATTATTTTTATTAGAATACATCAAAGAAAATAACTTGGTAAACTTAGAACAATTTGTTGGCGAGGATGCTTATTTCACTTATACAGCATTATTAGGTACCGAAAAAATTGTTGCACTAAACAAATATTTGCTGACACGAATCGTTAGACAAGATGGCTTGATGTCTACGTATGGAATGAATTATCGTGATGAGTTCAATTTACATGACAAAATGTTGGAGTACTTAAAACAACATGCTCCAAATCGAATTGAAGCATATCGGTTAAAAATTATTAATACATTAAACTGGTTTATTTTTGACATGAATCGTGTTGATCAAGCATTTAAAGAACGTTTCTATCAAGAATTAAAAGAGAAATACATCCAACAACTAGGGCTAGACTTAGTGAAAAAAGAAAAATATTCTAATGATCCAGAACAAGTAGAGCGTATCACACGAATCCAAAATATTTTACAATACAATCTAGAAATATATCAAAATATTTATAAAGATTTTGGGATGAAAAAAACCTTCATTATTCCGAATGTTCATATTCAAGAGCGTGGAGGTAAAGTAATTTTTGGACAAGAGAAGACCCAGGGGAATGGGACGGCAATTGAAATGTTTTCAATTATTATTGCAGATAACGATACAAGCAATGCCAGCGGAGTGATTGATTTCGTTTATATGGGTGACAATACAAAAATAATTCATGATAGTTTATTAGTATCTTTATTAATTAAAAAAGAAGGTACTACTTTAAAATCGATTGTTTTACAAGCCGAGTGGGAAAAAGGCTATACCTTACTACAAGAAAATATGTATTATACTTTCATAGACAATGTTTTTACAATTTGGGCGGGCTATACTCAAAAATATGCAGCATTTGATTACAATGTTCGAATTTTGACTTCTCGAGAAGGGGAAACACATTTTAGTGTCGTTCGACAAAACCAAGGCTATATCCAAGATACAATGACAAGTATTGGTAACGAATTAACACCTATCAATAAAATTGAAGGAAATGAACCTACAACAATTAAAAAAGCTGTATCAAAAAGTCTTAAAAAAGCAAAAGGGTTGTTGAAATAACATGTAAAAAAGATTCTTAATCATGAATGAATAATTAAGTAAGTAACAGAGAAAGTAGGAGCGGAAAAATGAAAAAAGCAGCAATTATGGGCTGGTGGTATAACCAAAATTATGGATCAATCTTAACATACTATGCTCTAAACAAATATGTACAGAATAAAGGGTACGAGACGGTTATGATTGATGGACCACTAGGTTATAAAAACAGAAGTAACTTTCGAGCATGGATGCCTTTAGCGTATAATTTTTTTAAGAAAAATAATATGCCCTATACTGAGCAATTAACAAAAGAAACGTTACCGACATTGAACGATTTAGAAAATCTAGATACCTTTATTTTAGGCTCTGATCAAATGTGGAATCCGTGGAATGGTTGGGTAGACGACGATGATTTCTTAGATTTTGTTTATCCTCGTAATAAAACAATTGCTTATTCTGTTTCATTAGGAAAAGCAGATACAAGTAAATATGATCCCAAATGGGTTGCAAACCGCAAAAAAGATATTACACAGTTTAATCATGTTTCTATGAGAGAAGATTTTTCTGTACAAATTATGAAAGATATTTTTCAAGAAGAAGTTATTCAGGCTTTGGATCCAACCTATCTTGTTGAAAGAAGTGAATATGATTCTTTAGCTGATCAAGCTACGTTTAAACGACAAGAATCAGGAGATTATATGGCTGTCTTTTTCTTGGATATTAACAAGGAAAAAGTTCGTGTAGCACTAGCGATCGCAGAAAAATTGGGACTGAAATTAGTGGTCCTGCCTAATCCTTTAAAAGGACGTGAACTAGCGAAAAAAACGTTTCCTAATACAGTAGAATATGTTTCTGAAGATACACCAGAAAATTTCTTATCTGTTTATCGAGAAGCAAAATATATTATTACTGATTCGTTTCATGGCACTGTTTTTGCGACTATTTTCCAAAAACCGTTTTCAATTTTTTATAATGAACAACGTGGAATTGACCGCTTTAATAGCTTGATGAACCTGTTTGAGCTTGGCGAAACTAGACGTGTCTATGAGCAAAACACAAAACAAGAAATTGAAGAAAATAAAAATATTAGTTTAGCACTTGACTATCAAAAGACCGCTGGAAAGATTGCTAGAGAAAAAGAGATTTCAGATAAGTGGTTAACCGATGCGTTGACAAGTAAATTTAGCCCAGATGAAGACGAAGTATATGATGAATTTAGACGATATATTATCAATAAACCTTTGGATTTTTATCGAGCTAAAACAACTGTTCCGATTTCCGAAGCAATTGTTTTATCGCCAAATGGTACGATAAAAAATTCCAATCCTAATGAAAGCTTTTGGAAGCTAACAGATAAAGAATTAATTTTTATGAATAATCATCGTGAAGTCACTACAAGATTTAATCGTGAAAAGTTTAAGGGAAAGGAAACGTTCAGTCCTTTTAGAATCGTCGGTAAATATGTGAAAGATGAAAAAATCGAACATGTTATGTATTTGCATCCGATACAAAAACCTAAGCCTAAACCGAAACAAGGCACAGAAAAAAAAGCATTAGCAATTCCCGAGAATCTTTTAACAAGAAAACAATTAATTATGAAAATTGTGCAAAATGAGAGAATTCGTTCGTGGAAACAAGATCTTTTAGAAGAATTACCAGATTTAGAGTTATTTGTAGGTCGTGAATTAAAAGAATATGCTTCGAATTTTGTTGGTGGTCCAGCAGACCTTTTAATTTTTCCAAAAACGATAGAAGAAGTTGCTTTAATTGTAAAATATGCTAAAAATAATCAGATTCCTTTAACTGTTATCGGTAAAGGTTCAAATATTTTAGTCCGTGATGGTGGTATCCGTGGGATTACTTTAAATATGACTGCCTTGAATTATCGTAAAATTACGGGGAATGTTTTAACAGTTTCGGCAGGTGCAAGTTTAATTGAAACATCTTATTATCTACTAGAACACTTGAAATGCGGTTTAGAATGGGCAGATAATATTCCAGGAACCATTGGTGGCGCAGTTTATATGAATGCTGGGACAGTTAAGGATATTAATAGTATGTTTCTTGAAGCTACGATTATAGATGAAAATGGAGAAATTAAAGTTTTAAATAAAGAAGATGTTCAATTTAGTCATCGCTATAGTTCATTTATGGATCATCCTGAGTGGATTATTTTAGAAACTAAATTACAGATTTCAGAAGGTAATTTAGAAAATATGGTAAATGACATGGTAGGAACTGTCGAAATTAGAGAACGGATGCACCCACTAACACATCCAAATCATGGGTCAACTTTTACTTGGGGACGGGCACCTCGATTAATTCAACAAGCTGGCTTAGTTGGTACTAGAATTGGCGGGGTAAAAGTATCTGAAAAACATCCAGGTTTCTTTATCAATGTTGAACAAGCTTCTGCTCAAGACTATGAAGCATTAATTTATTTAATTATTGCAAAAGTTTATGAATTTTCTGGATTTTTATTAAAACCAGAAGTGAGAATTTTAGGTGCAAATATGTGGGAAGCAAGTTTAACTTTTAAATAAACAGGGGAGTGTGTGACATGAAGAAAATAATCACAATAATTGTGTCTTTAGCAATTGGTATCGGTTGTGGTTTTTGGTCAGGATATTACATCAGTAAAAAATATTCAGAAAACCAAGAGACAACTATTTCCAAAAGTACTAACTCAGAACAACCTTTGATTGCAAATGGAGAGTATCAAGTAACAGCTAATTGGGATTGGAAAACATTAGTTGTTAAAGATAATGTGTGGACACTGGATGGCAAACGTATTTATGATGTTTCCACTACAAATGATAATATTGTGATTTTAAAGGGAAAAAATTTGAAATCACTTGTAGTTTATAAAATAGAAAAAGATAACGAAAAAATCAACTTATATTCTTACACAAAAGAAGGCGTTGGGAAAAAAGTATTGGCTACTCTAGTGAAAAAATAAATAATGCATTTGGTGTTTGAAATAAATTGAAAGTAACTTTGTTAGGAGAAGTTAGTAAATGAAATACAATACGAAAAATTATGACTATTTAATTGTTGGTTCGGGACCTTTTGGGGCAACGTTTGCTTGTGAAGCAGCTAAACGAGGAAAAAAAGTATTAGTTATTGAGAAACGTGCTCATATTGGTGGCAATATGTATACACATAAAGAAAATGGGATTAATGTCCATGACTATGGTGCCCATATTTTTCATACTGACAATAAAGAAGTATGGTCTTATGTCAATCAATTGACGGAATTCAATGGCTACATCAATCAAGTAGTTGCTAATTACAAAGGGGAGCTCTACAACCTACCATTCAATATGAACACGTTCTACCAAATGTGGGGGGTAAAAACACCAGCTGAAGCACAAGCAAAAATTTCAGAGCAGCGGGAGGCAGCTGGAATTAAAGGCGCTCCAAAAAATTTAGAAGAACAAGCGATTCGTTTGATAGGAACGGATATCTATGAAAAATTAATTAAAGGCTATACAGAAAAACAGTGGGGACGTAAGGCTACGGAATTACCAAGTTTTATTATTCGCCGTTTGCCAACTCGTTTTACTTTTGATAATAATTACTTTAACCATCGCTATCAAGGCGTACCTGTCGACGGTTACACAGCTATGTTTGATAAATTGTTAGAGAGTGAATTAATTGATATTCAATTGAATAAAGACTTTTTGGCAGAGAAAGAAACTTACTTATCAGAGTTTCCAAAAATTGTTTATACAGGGATGATTGATGCATTCTTTGATTATTCTTATGGCGAATTAGAATATCGTTCAGTACGTTTTGAAAATGAAACAGTAGATTCAAACAATGCACAAGGCAATGCCGTAATTAATTACACAGATGCGGAAACCCCCTATACACGGATAATGGAATGGCGACATTTTGATCAACAGGCCGATGAAAACAAAACGATTTTGACGAAAGAATACCCACAAGATTGGGATCGTTCAAAAGAAGCCTATTATCCTGTTAATGATGAGAAAAATTCACTTTTGTTTAGAAAATACAAAGAAAAAGCAAACGCTCAAGAAAAAGTTATTTTTGGTGGACGTTTAGCCAATTATCAATACTATGATATGGACCAAGTTTTCGGAGCAGCTTTGAAAGCAGTCGCTAAAGAATTTGGTGAAATGGCCAACTAGTGAACGGTTAGACTCGGAGGAACAAATGGAAAAAGAACTGAAAGTTAGAACAAAATTACTTACCAAAGAATACAGTTTAGCGCAAACACGTATTGACAAATTGAAGACACTTTTTAGTATTTTTCAAAACAAAGTTCCCACATTTTGGGCGTTAAAAGGTGTTAGCCTCGACGTATATTCTGGAGAAACAATTGGTATTATTGGTTTAAATGGTTCAGGCAAATCCACTTTATCAAATATTATTTCAGGCATCACCCCTCAAACGTCAGGAGAACTTGAAATAAATGGTGAAGTTTCAATTATTTCGATTGGTGCAGGACTAAATAATAATTTAACAGGACGAGAAAACATTCGAATGAAATGTTTAATGTTGGGGGAAAAGAATAAAGAAATTGATGCCAAAATCGATGATATTATTGAATTCTCAGAATTAGGCGTTTTTATCGACCAGCCTGTTAAAACTTATTCTAGCGGTATGCGTGCTAAGCTTGGTTTTTCAATTGCGGTTCATCAAAATCCAGATATTTTAGTAATCGATGAAGCGTTATCTGTAGGAGATCAAACCTTCTATAATAAAGGCTTAAAAAAAATGCTTGCATTTAAAGAGCAAGGCAAAACTATCTTTTTTGTCTCTCATTCTATTCAACAAGTAGAGCAAATTTGTGATCGTGTCGCTTGGATGCATTATGGTGACCTACGTGCATTTGGTGAAACTAAGCATATTTTAAAGGAATATCGTGCTTTCTTGCACCGTTATAATCATTTCACTGAACCGCAAAAAGAATCGTATCAGAGAGATGGCAAGGCCAAACAGAGAAATTTTTCTTTGGAACAACTTCAAGAAACAATTCTTGAAAAAGCCAATCAACAAGTAGGCAGTCGCCGGACGACTAAAGAAGTCATTAAATTTACTACTAAAAATAAAATTGGAGATAAAATGACTCTTGGTACGAAGAGCTTGTTAATTTTGCTACTTTGTATGATTTTTTATGTAAGTCTTACCTTTGTAAAAGGTATTTCATTAACAACAGCTTTCATTCATCCAGCGGAAACAATTCAACGTATATTTGTTCCTGAGAAAGTAGCAGGGAAGGATACAAACGCTGTGAAAACGACTAAAACTAAACCAGCTTCAACAAAAGAATCTAGGCAGCAGGAGGAAGTTCAGCCTAGCCCAACGAACGTACCAGAAAATAATAATAGCGAACAAGCTGTGTCAACGTATACTGTGGAAGTTGGAGATTCAGTCAGTTTGATTGCTGAAAATCACGGACTCACTATAGAACAACTTCAAACTTTGAATCCAGAAATCATTGAGGTACCTATTTATCCTGGACAAGTGTTGAAATTGAAAGAGGTGACTGAATAATGCGCGAGGTAAAATTAATTTTAGCGGAACAGTTTTCATACTTAGGCGTTGCACAACGAATTGCTAAATACAGTAATAAAGCATTATATCAAAGCCACATCTTAGGAAATTTATGGCAAATTTTAAGTCCTTTAATTCAGTTAGGTGTCTATTATTTTGCTTTTGGGATTGCCCTTGGTGGTGCTCGAACCGTAAAAGGAGGAGTATCCTATATCGCTTGGTTGATGGTAGGATTAAGTACATGGATTTTTTTAAGTACAGTAACAAAACAAGCTTCTAGTTCTGTTTATATGCAAGTTGGTATGGTCTCTAGAATGAAGTTTCCGATAAGTATATTGCCAATGGTTAAAATATTTTCTGAGTTACCAAGTTATTTTGCATTCACTACGTTAGCAGCGATTGTGTCAATCTCGACTGGTGAAAAGATTTCTATTTATTGGATTCAGCTACCTTACTATATTGTAGCGATGATTATCTTTTTATATAGTTTTAGTCTGATTAATTCAACGATTGCTGCATTAATTAGGGATTATCAAATTTTCTTGAATTCTATTATCCAAGTATTAATGTATATGTCAGGGGTCTTTTGGGATTTGAGTACAAAGAACTTACCGTCTTGGTTATCAAAAATTCTTATGTTGAATCCTTATGCATATATTATTAATGGATTTCGAGATACATTTTTCTATAAAAGATGGTTTTTTGAAGATAAGCCCCAGCTTATTGTTTTTTGGCTAACAACATTAGTAATATTTATCGTAGGGGCTCATTTACATGTTAAGTTCAGAAGCAAATTTGTTGATTATATGTAATATATGAAGAAGTAAAACCACCGTATACTGACAAGAATACGGTGGTTTTACTCTTTAATTGACAATAGCCTTCTCTTTAAAGAGAAGGCTATCTAACGAATCAATATTATTATTTTAAAGTTGGATCAGACTATTTCTAGTATTCAAGTATTTTTCATTTAAGCGATGTATTCCCTACCTCTAATACATCCTTGTATCTCTCTAGACACGCCAGTTTTGAATAAAATCATCAAAACAATTGAATGGTTCGTTTAAAAATATTTTTCGTGTTCTAATTATTATAACATAAAACTCGTCAACTGACCACTAGCTGACGAGTTCATAATTTTTCCAGATAAATAGACAGCCGTTTTCCGCCGACTGTCTAAGATTAAGATAGATTTGTAAAGAAGTGAATAAATGCTTCCTACTATCTCTTTATAACATGAGGAAAAGAAAACTGCAAAAGATAGCTGTGTTTTTTGAAAAAAAGATCAGCTGGTTTCCGCCAGCTGATCATCCGTTGAAAAGAGATATAAAGAAGTGAATAAAGCTTGCTTTACCTCTATTTTATACCATGTTTTGATTCAAATAACTATTCAGTATTAGTTATACTTAAATAATAAATATGTATACGGATGTATTGTTTTGAGGTATAGTCATAGAGAAAAGAGGGAACGTTTATGAAAAAATTTTGTTTAAGTTATAGCTCTGGTAAAGCTTGTTTATTGGCGATGGATCGATTGGTACAAGCAGGAAATCAGCCAGTTGCGTTAGTGACAACATTAAGTGATGAAATTAATCGTTCTTGGTTTCACGGCATACCAATCTCCGTCTTAGAAGCAGCAGCCGAAGCGTTAGATTTACCACTTGTTATATCACATAACAATGAAACAAATTACACAGAAAAAGTGGTTGAGGCACTGCAGGAAACCAAAAAATTAGGTGCAGAAACGGTTTGTTTTGGCGATATAGATATTGAACAAAATGGTGCTTGGGATCGCCAAGTTGCGTTAAGTGCTGGACTTGAACCACAATTACCTCTTTGGCAGGAAAATCGCGAAGCACTTGTGAAAGAATTCTTGGCAAAAGGGTACACAGCAATTATCAAAACGGTCAGCAAAGAGGCAGGCATTCCAATAAAATTTTTAGGAGAACCGTTAAATGAAACATTTATCACGTACCTTAAAGAGCATCAATTAGATATTTGCGGAGAAAACGGGGAGTACCATACGTTGGTAATTGACGGCCCGCTATTTAAAAAGAGGCTCAATTATTATACTTCAGGAATTTATGAAAGTCCTTATGCTTATTCTTTGATTATTGATGCTTAAATGAAAGTAAAAGGACACAAGCTGCCACTTTTTCTAGGGATATGCTATAATTGACTTAAGAAAAGTAGAGAAAGTGAGTGGTTAATTATGGAAGAAACTGTCTTTTTTAATTTAGGAAATGCCCTTGCTTCAAAAAGAGATCAAAAAGAATTAATTAAAGAAGCCCAAATTGCGAAAGATACTCGAAAGATTCCAGGAAAACTGATTATCGTTGAAGATGAAGAAAATGGTACCCATATTTTATTTGAATTAGCTGATCAAACAGAACCGTCTGCTGAAACAAAAGAATTCAAAGTGAAAAAAGTGATTGATTAATAAAAAAGCAACGAATTTTTCTAAATTCGTTGTTTTTTTATATTTTTTTACACAAATGATACAAAAAGAATATCAAAATCAAATAAATGATTAGTATACTTGAAGAAACAAATAGGAAGCAAAGCAAACGTTTTGAGGTGTTCTTTCATGGAAAATCGAGGAATTTTATTTGATAAAGATGGTACGTGTATTCGTTTTGACACTCTTTGGCAAGCAGGTTTGCAAGCTTGTTTTGAAACACTAAGTATGTTAGCCCCTCATCATTCAGCAGAAATAAAAAAGATATTAGCTATTCAGGAGCAACGTTTTTTGCAAAAACATTTACTTGATGAAGTCCTTTATCAGGAACTTTATCAGGAATTGGCGCAATTTGAGGAATTAGTCGAACAGGGAATCAGCAGTCGATGGCTGGAGCAATTTTTTTATGATTATTTACGAAAAAATCTGAAAAAGATTGAACCAATTGGTGATTTAAAACAGTTATTTCTTGAGCTGAAACGGAAGAACTATAAAATTGGATTAGCAACTTCAGATACTTTGCCAGCGACTATGTTGATTATGGAATATCTTGGTTTAACAGAAATGTTTGATTTTATTGCGACAGGAGATCGTTACTTACCGAAACCAGATGCGGACATGCTCCAAGCCTTTTGTCAGTCATGTCAATTGAAGGCGACAGAAGTAATTATGGTAGGTGATTCGCTCGTGGATGTTTTCATGGGAACGTGTCATGGCAAAGCAGGAATTGGTGTTTTAACAGGCAACTGCCAGTCAACTGATTTTGAAAAGTTTGAAGTAGCTTATTTTCGTGATATCCATGAAATACCTTATCAAGAATTATGGGAAAATACCAAGAAGAAAAAAATCCTGAAAAGATGACGAGTCTTTTCAGGATTTTTTTATTAATCTAATTGAAGCAATTGCCGTTTCTTTTGTTGAAATTCTTCTTCTGTTAGAATTCCTTCATCAACTAACAGTTTTAAATTTCTTAACTAAGCCATTACGTCTTCAATAGTGCTAGGTGAGTTTTTTTGTGAATCAAATAGTTTTGGTTCAATCGGTTGGTTTTTATCACTCTTTATAGGAGTTGGTATTTCTGCGAAAAATCTAAAAACTTCGACCGCCGCCACCGAATGTGCCGCCGCCAGTTGAGTGGGTGGTGCTACCACCACCGCCCATTCCGCCATTGCCGCCATTGTTTTTAGGAATACGACGCGTAGTGATGAAAGAGTTGGTTAACTGATCTGTGCGGGAGGTTAAGTTTAAAGTTGTTTTTTCCCTAAAGGGATATTGATAACTTGAAAATTTTAATTGATATTTAGAAATATTAATGCCTAAGAAGACCAAACTGAGTATCAGCGCAGCAGCAAAAGCAATTACCATTTCCAGCGGGGTGATGGCTTTATAACGGGTGATTTTACCTGTTTCGCTGTCCACACGATAGTGACCCCCAGGAACCCCTTTATCAACAAATGCTTGAGTTTCCTGAACAAAAGTTTGAGCAGCCGCAAAATAATTTCCTTGACTCATCCCATCCATTACTTTATCTAAGGTGTCATTAATTCGTGCATCCGTCATATAATCAATCATGTTTCCAGAAGTAGAGATGTAGACTTTCCGTAAGTCCATATCAATGAGAAAAAGAATCGCATTTTGATCCTTGCCAACTTTATTTAAAAGATAATGATCTGCATATTCTTGTTCATCGCCATAGGTATTATTATTTGTGGTCACAATAAAGACAGAGGCTTTTGTTTTTTCTTCTAAAGGTTGTATCTCTTGCTTTAGTTGGTTGATTTGATCAGGTGTCAGTAATTGTGCGCCATCATCAATTGAATTTTCAGCCGCCGAAACGGGTAGGGCAAGGCCAAAGGTAAGAAGTATTAGGAAAAAAATAGATAAAAGTCGTTTTTTCATAGGAAATAACCTCCTAATAAAAAGAGTGCTAAGAGGCCAGCGAAAATGCCTAACGTTGCTAGTCCTAAACGAGTGTAACTAATTGGAAGCACACCGCTTACTTTACCTGTTTGTCCATTCATGGCATAATAATAAACTTTTTTTGATTGTTCCTGACTGCGATAGGTGACTAACCAAATTGGCAAAAGCATATAGTGATTATTTTCTTGGTTTAGAGAAATATCCGTGCGAACATTTGTCAACGTAGTATAACCAGAAGCAGAGTCCCGTAACAATGATTCCGAATAATCTTGTAATTCTTGTTGGACGTGTTTTTTGATTGCTTCATATTCAATATCGCGTTTTTCTGCTTGGAAACCTGCTAGGTATTGGCTTTTGAAAGGCACCGCTTGATCAATTAAAAATGGTTGAACGCCTTCCACCATTTTTTGTTGGACGTTTTTTGACAAGGCATTTTTAACTAATTCTTTAAACGATAATTTTCCTGAACGTCCCACATTGAAACGTTTTGTTTCGGTGTATTCAATATCACCTACGCGCCAAATGCGAATACTTGTGCCAGTAGCTTGCAGTTGTCCGTCGACTTCTGCATCAACGACCCAATAGGGGAAGTAAACCCCAGTTAATTTATCGATTTGATTTTTGCTGAAAAAATCTCGAGGAATGAACCATTTTTTCTTGGTCCAAGCGAGAAATTTTTCAATCGCTTCGTCTTTTTCAATTGTAAAGGGTAAGACGTTTTCTGGTAAAAATTCGCCACTTAATCGACCAGCCAAGACAACTGGATTATGGCAATAATAACAGTATGTGGCAGCCGTTGTTGCATCGGTGACAATTTGAGCGCCACAGCTTGGACAATTAAAAATTTCCATTGTGCCTGCATCTGCAGTTGCTTCATTCTCAGTGGTCTCTGCTTGTTGCGTAGCGGAGGATTCTTCTTCCGCCGTGAAAGTCAAATTTTCCTCGGCAGTCGTTGTTGAGGGATTCTCTAAATGCGCCTCATGTTGCTGTTGCTCATAACGAGTCACTTCTTCTTCCGTGTAAATATTTAAACAATATTCACAATGAAATTTTTGATCTTTGGGATTAAATAAGAGCGGGCCGCCACAGTTGGGGCATTTATGGGTAAATGTTGTTTCCATTGCAACCGTCCTTTCTAATAGAGTGAGTAAATAACAGGAATCTGATTCAAAGAAAAAGGGTAGACTTGTGCCTGACCCTTTTCTTTAATTGTTCACTACTTGCTTATAAAGGAACCCCTTGGAATGGTTTACCACAATGTGGACAGAACTTAGGAATGCCATTACTTAAGTCAACAATTTCGCTACATTCACTACATTTCATTTCTAATTTTGGTTTCTCGTTTGTTGGTTTTGGTGTCCCACAGTTTGAGCAAAACTTCCCAGTGTTTTCAGTCCCACATTGTGGGCAAGTCCAAGTGTCTGTAGCCCCTTGTGCGTTTTGCTGGTTTTGTTTTTCTTGCATTTGTTGTTGGTTTGTTTGAGACGCTTGCGCAAAGTAGTTGCCATTCGCATTCATGCCCATACCAACGCCCATAAAGCCGCTCATAGCGCCACCTTCATTTTTACCAGCAGCCTCCATACCACGAGCCAAGGAACCTTGAACATAGCCTTCGCGAACACCTGGATCGCTGAGCATAGCACCTTCATTTCGCATGTTGATTAATTTAGTTGAATCATCTGTATAAGAAATGCTCGCAACTGCTACAGAAACAATTTCCATACCGCGATTGGTGCGCCAATCCTCATCAAGCGCAGTTTGCATATATTTGCTTAATTCAACACTTTTTGAGGGAACATAAGAAATACGTTGCCCATCAGCAGACATTTGATTGATTGCTGCTTGCAATGCTGTAATGAACTCTGCCAAATATTGTTCATTAATATCATTAATATCTACTTGCGTTTGGTTTTTAGGAATCGCATTAGTATAAAATAGCAAAGGATCTGTAATTTTAATTGAGTAATTTCCGTGTGCACGTAAGAAAAGTTCGGCATTATAAAAATTATCAAAATAGTTTAATGGCGCAGGTGTTCCAAATTTAATGCCTTTAATTTCTTGCAAGTTAATATAAAAAACTTGTTGCTTTTGTGGAGTTACGCCACCAAATTTGAAACGACTGAAGGTCTCTGCAATCGCATCTTTTAAAGAACCGTTAAACATTGAAGGCGCAGAATCATTTTTGACTGTATAATAGCCTTCTTCAGCAGTGTAATCGATGATTTTGCCCCCATCGACAAGAAGCATCATCATGTTGGGATAGACATGTACAACAGAACCATCTGTTAAAACATCGTCCGTTCCTTTACGATTAGAACCACGTTTATCATCTTTACGCACCAAAACACCTTTTGTCATGACGGTTGTGTCCCCCATATTATCAGGTTCAATAACCTCTAGCCATTGATCGGCCAAGCCACCGCCAACTGAACTTGTTGCTGCTTTAATAAGTCCCATGTTCATTCCTCCTAATAAAAAACTAATTGTTAAAGCTAGTATACCACACAATGAATGCAGAGAAATCCAACGAAAGCCTGATGAAATGGAAAAAATTGATCAAACTTTATTAAGAAATTAAAAAAAGTATAGGTGAAACACAAGCATTTTAAAAAAAGTTACGTATAATAGAAGAAAAGACATATTATATAGTTAGGGGATTATTGAATGGAACGAAGCAATCGTAATAAAAAATCTTCAAAAAAACCACTTATTCTTGGTGTTTCTGCCTTGGTTCTAATCGCTGCTGCCGGTGGCGGGTATTATGCTTATAGTCAATGGCAAGCCAAACAAGAATTAGCCGAAGCGAAGAAAACAGCTACTACATTTTTAAACGTATTGTCAAAACAGGAATTTGATAAGTTACCGTCCGTTGTTCAAGAAGCTAGCTTAAAGAAAAATGGCTATGATACTAAATCTGTTGTTGAAAAATACCAAGCAATTTATTCAGGGATTCAAGCTGAAGGAGTCAAAGCTAGTGATGTTCAAGTCAAAAAGGCGAAAGACAATCAATACACATTTACCTATAAATTATCGATGAGCACTCCTTTAGGCGAAATGAAAGATTTGTCTTATCAATCAAGTATCGCCAAGAAAGGCGATACCTACCAAATCGCTTGGAAGCCGTCTTTAATTTTTCCAGATATGTCAGGAAATGATAAAATTTCGATTCAAGTAGATAATGCCAAACGTGGAGAAATTGTCGATCGTAATGGTAGTGGGCTAGCAATTAACAAAGTGTTTGATGAAGTGGGCGTAGTGCCTGGCAAACTCGGTTCTGGCGCAGAAAAAACAGCCAATATCAAAGCTTTTAGTGATAAGTTCGGCGTTTCTGTTGATGAAATCAATCAAAAGTTAAGCCAAGGGTGGGTCCAAGCAGACTCCTTTGTACCAATCACAGTCGCTTCTGAACCAGTGACAGAATTACCAACAGGGGCTGCGACAAAAGATACAGAGTCACGTTATTATCCGCTGGGGGAAGCAGCTGCGCAATTAATCGGGTATACGGGCACCATTACTGCAGAAGATATTGAAAAAAATCCAGAGTTAAGTAGTACGGGCGTAATTGGTAAAACTGGCTTAGAACGAGCGTTTGATAAAGAATTAAGAGGGCAAGATGGTGGCTCACTAGTTATTTTAGATGACAAAGAGAATGTCAAAAAAGCTTTACAAACCAAAGAGAAAAAAGATGGTCAAACGATTAAATTAACGATTGACAGCGGGGTACAACAACAAGCTTTTGCTATATTTGACAAACGTCCTGGTAGTGCGGTCATTACCGATCCTCAAAAAGGCGATTTATTAGCAACGGTTAGTTCACCTTCGTATGATCCTAATAAAATGGCCAATGGCATTTCTCAAAAAGAATATGATGCTTACAATAACAACAAAGATTTACCATTCACAGCACGTTTTGCGACAGGCTATGCACCAGGCTCTACCTTTAAAACAATTACCGGTGCCATTGGTTTAGATGCAGGGACATTGAAGCCAGATGAAGAGCTAGAAATTAATGGCTTGAAATGGCAAAAAGATAAATCTTGGGGCGGCTATTTTGCGACACGTGTAAAAGAAGCAAGTCCAGTCAATCTGCGTACCGCTTTAGTTAATTCAGATAATATTTATTTTGCCCAACAAACATTACGGATGGGAGAAGACAAATTTAGAGCGGGTCTTAATAAATTCATTTTCGGTGAGGAACTAGATTTACCAATTGCCATGACGCCTGCTCAAATTTCAAATGAAGATAAATTTAATTCTGAAATTCTTTTAGCAGATACGGGCTACGGTCAAGGCCAATTGTTAATTTCACCAATCCAGCAAGCTACCATGTATAGTGTTTTCCAAAATAATGGAACATTAGTCTATCCAAAATTAGTTTTAGACAAAGAAACGAAGAAAAAAGACAATGTAATCAGCGCCAACGCAGCGAATACAATTGCCACAGATCTTTTAGGTAGTGTGGAAGATCCTTCAGGTTATGTTTATAATATGTACAATCCGAACTTCTCATTGGCTGCTAAAACAGGAACAGCTGAAATAAAAGATAAACAAGATACAGATGGCAAAGAAAACAGTTTCCTTCTAACGTTAGATCGTAGTAACAATAAATTCTTAACAATGATTATGGTTGAAAATTCAGGAGAAAATGGTTCTGCAACAGATATCAGTAAACCATTAATTGATTACTTAGAAGCAACCATTAAATAAAAAGAGAAAATGAACGAAACGAGGTTTCTGTAAAAAGAAACCTCGTTTTCCCTTTTTAGAAAAAGGAAAGTGTGCTACAATGAAGCGACTAAATTGTAGAAGGAAAGGGATTCGTGTGCGAATTTTAGCAATAGATACATCTAACCAAACATTGAGTATTGCTGTGTGTGAAAATCAAAAAATTCTGGGAAGTTATACAGCAACGGTTAAAAGAAATCATAGCTTAACATTAATGCCGGCAATTGACTATTTGATGAGTCAATTGAACTTGGCGCCAACGGAAATTGATCGTTTTGTCGTAGCAGAAGGACCTGGATCATACACCGGCTTACGTTTAGGCGTGACGACTGCCAAAACATTGGCCTATACTTTGAAGAAAGAGCTAGTAGGCATTTCCAGTCTACAAACGTTAGCTGCCAATTGTGTTGGGCAAACCGGTTTAATTGTGCCTCTTTTTGATGCGCGTCGTAAAAACGTCTATGCTGGTGCTTATCGGTTTGTCAATGGCGTGTGGCAAAATGAGTTACCAGACCAACATATTTCCCTGCGGGAGTTATTAGAACAACTAAAAAATGAACCAAATCTTTTTTTTGTTGGTGAAGATGTTGAAAAATTCACTGAAGAAATAGCTCAAATCATTCCTCATGGAGAAATTTGTGATGTCCCGCAATGGCAAATTCCTAATGCCGCAGTTTTGGCTGCGTTAGGTAGTGTGGCTGAACCTGTTGAAAATGTTCATGGGTTCTTACCTGCGTATTTGAAAAAAGTAGAAGCGGAAGAAAATTGGTTGAAGACACACACGCCTAATGGAGAAAGCTATGTGGAAAAACTTTAATTTTGTGACAAAATACTTTACAAAAAGACGGCAATGGTATATAACTAAAACCATTGCAATGAACCAGCAAGAATTTCAATTGCGTGAAATCACCTACCAAGATATTAAGGATTTACTAGCAATTGAACGTGAAGTTTACGCTGGGGAACTTCCTTGGACGATGTCTGCTTTCATGGCAGAACTTGGCTCAAAAGCGCCGCATCTCTATTTGTTAGCGGCAATTAACGGGAAAACAGTTGGCTTTATTGGCTGTCGGATTCAAGGAACGGATGCACACATTACGAATGTCGCTGTCCATACAGCATACCAAGGCTTAGGTTTAGGTCGTTCTTTAATAGAAGAAACGCGAATTTTTGCCAAGAAAAATCGTTGTGAAACCTTATCGCTAGAAGTACGAATGAGTAATGTTAAAGCCCAACGTTTGTATCGAAAAATTGGCTTTGTCTCACAAACGGTGAAAAAAGGCTATTATGACGAAAATAATGAAGACGCACTAGAAATGATAATTGATTTAAAAGAAGAGTGAAGAAAAAATGTTAGTAACAAAAAAAGAAATATCTGTAGCAAATATTGGTGAAGAATTATGGCGTTTTAGTAATTCTTCTTATACAACTGGCTCCCCTTGGACAGAAACACAATTCGCGGAAGATTTTGCTCAGGAAAATAGCGAATATCTTTTTTTAGTTGAAAATGGCCAGTGGTTAGGTTATATTGCCTATCATTTTATTTTAGATGAAGCAGAAATTAGTCACGTTGTTGTGAATGGTCAGAAACAACACCAAGGAATTGGTTGTCAGTTAATGAAAGCTTTTAAAGAATATGTTAAAAGTCGTGACATTACACAAATTTTCTTAGAGGTCAGAGAATCGAATACATTAGCTCAAAAACTTTATGAGAAAACAGGTTTTCGGAAAGTAGCTGTTCGAAAAAATTATTATAAAGAACCGCAAGAAAATGCCTTTGTAATGTGTGCGAAATTAAGGAAGGAAGCCCAATGACAATTTTTACAAAAGAACGTAAATTATTATTAGCTGTGGAAAGTAGCTGTGATGAAACAAGTGTGGCTGTCATTGAAGATGGCGACAAAATTCTTTCCAATATCGTAGCTTCGCAAATTAAGAGCCATCAACGTTTTGGCGGAGTCGTTCCGGAAGTTGCGAGTCGTCATCATGTTGAACAAGTGACGATCTGTATTGAAGAAGCATTAACAGAAGCAAAAGTCACACCAGAAGAACTCAGTGGCGTTGCTGTGACCTATGGGCCTGGGTTAGTCGGTGCTTTATTAATAGGACTTTCTGCAGCAAAAGCATTTGCTTGGGCGCACCAATTACCACTTATTCCAGTCAATCATATGGCTGGGCACATTTATGCTGCCCGTTTTGTGGCACCGCTCGAATTTCCATTGATGGCCTTACTCGTTAGTGGAGGACATACGGAATTGGTCTACATGAAAGAAGATGGCTCTTTCAAAATTGTTGGTGAAACACGTGATGATGCAGCTGGTGAAGCGTATGATAAAGTCGGACGTGTGTTAGGGTTGCCTTATCCTAGTGGCAAAGAGATTGATGCTTTGGCCCATGAAGGCACAGATACCTACCAATTTCCACGGGCGATGCTAAAAGAGGATAACTATGACTTTAGCTTTAGTGGTTTGAAAAGTGCGTTTATTAACACGGTTCATAATGCAGAGCAACGTGGTGAAGTACTGTCTACAAAGGATTTAGCCGCAAGTTTTCAGGCGAGTGTGGTAGAAGTATTAGTGACTAAAACCATTCGTGCTTGTCAAGAATATCCTGTTAAGCAATTGCTAATCGCTGGGGGCGTTGCTGCGAATCAAGGATTACGAGAAGCAATGAGACATGCAATCAGTGAACAATTACCAGAAGTGACATTACTTATTCCGCCATTAAAACTTTGTGGGGATAACGCGGCGATGATTGGCGCTGCCGCCTTTATCGAAGCTGAAAAGAATCACTTTGCTTCGTATAACTTAAATGCAGAACCTGGCGTTAGTTTTATGACAATTAGTGAAGAAGGCTAGCCAGCTAGACAAAAATTTGCTATAATGAAGCCAGTTTAACAATGACATTCGATGATAAAGAGAGTACTTATTTCAACGTCAGCTTAGCGATCTTGGGAAGGTGGGAGCCAAGAGTGATCGGAATGAGGAAGCGCACTTTTAGAATTCTGCTGAAAGCAGACGGCAATCACCGTTATCGATGAAGCAGGTCTATCCAAGTAGTATAGACAATTAGAGTGGTACCGCGGGTAAATTCTCGTCTCTGACAAAACAAATTATTTTGTTTTGTCAGAGACGTTTTTGTTTTTTTAATACTTACAAATTAATCAGGAGGGTTCTTATGAACAACAAAGAAATCGTAGCAAAAGCGTTACATGATGTTTTAAATGAAGAATTAACGATGGATCAAATCGAACAATTATTGGAAAATCCTAAATCTGTTGATCATGGAGATGTTGCTTTTCCAGCCTTTTCATTAGCTAAGATTTATCGTAAAGCACCACAACAAATTGCAGCAGAATTAGCAGAAAAAATTGATGGCACAAATTTTGAAAAAATTGAAGTGGTGGGACCTTATTTAAACTTTTTCATGAATAAAGAAGCAGTCAGTCAAGCTGTCATTGGCGAAGTAGTCAAAGAAAAAAATAACTACGGAAACAGTACCTTTGGCAATAATGGCAATGTTCCTATTGATATGTCTTCACCAAACATTGCTAAACCAATTTCTATGGGGCACTTACGTTCTACGGTAATCGGGAATTCAATTGCTTTTATTTTAGAAAAAATTGGGTATCAGCCAATTCGGATTAACCACTTAGGTGACTGGGGTACACAGTTTGGTAAGTTAATTGTAGCTTATAAAAAATGGGGTTCTGAAGAAGCAGTCCGCCAACAACCAATTAATGAATTATTGCGCTTATATGTGCAATTTCATGAAGAAGCAGAAGAAAAACCAGAATTAGAAGACGAAGCACGTGCTTGGTTTAAAAAATTAGAAGAAGGAGACCAAGAAGCTAATGAATTATGGAAATGGTTCCGTAGCGAGTCTCTAAAAGAATTTGATAAAATCTATTCCATGTTAGAAGTTGAATTTGATTCTTATAATGGCGAAGCCTTTTATAATGATAAAATGGATGAAATTGTTACTTTATTAGAAGAAAAACATTTATTAACAGAAAATCAAGGTGCAGAAATTGTTGATTTGACAGAATATAATTTAAATCCAGCACTTATTCGTAAATCAGATGGTGCGACGTTATATATCACACGGGATTTAGCTGCTGCGCTTTACCGTAAACGGACGTATGATTTTGCCAAATCGCTTTATGTAGTCGGCAACGAACAAAGCAATCACTTCAAACAATTAAAAGCAGTCTTGAAAGAACTAGGATTTGAATGGTCAGATGATATGGAACACATTCCGTTTGGTTTAATTACTCAAGGCGGTAAAAAATTATCCACACGTAAAGGGAAAATCGTTTTATTAGAAGAAGTATTGAATGAAGCTGTTACTTTAGCAGGAAATCAAATTAACGAGAAAAACCCAGACTTAGCAAATCGTGAAGAAGTGGCGAAACAAGTAGGTGTAGGTGCAGTTATTTTCCATGACCTTAAAAATGATCGTCTAAATAATTTCGATTTTGTATTAGATGAAGTTGTTCGTTTTGAAGGCGAAACTGGGCCATATGTTCAATATACACATGCTCGTGCGATGAGTATTTTACGTAAAGCAAACTTTACACCAGACGCTACACAACGTTATGCACTAAATGACAAGGATAGCTGGGAAGTCGTGAAGTTGTTACAAAAATTCCCTGAAACTGTGATGCAAGCTGCTGAAAAATATGAACCATCTGTTATTGCGAAACATAGCATTCATTTAGCACAAGCGTTCAATAAATATTATGCCCATGTTCGGATTTTGGATGAAGATGCTCAAAAAGAGGCACGCTTAGCGTTAGTTTATGCAGTTGCTACTGTTTTAAAAGAAGATTTACGTTTACTAGGGTTACATGCACCAGAAGAAATGTAGAAGTTTTTGTGAAAATTTTACTGCGTTGAACGCTAAACTTATTAAGCAAATATTAAAGTTAAGTTACAGATTGAGAAATTCATAGTAATTAAATAGCTGGGGTGCTATACTCGAGTCAAGTTATAAAAGGATTAGAAAAGGTGGCACCCAATTATATGACAGAAAAATGGCGTGAAGACGAAGAATATCTTTCTTATGTAGAAGATTTATTAGCAACCGAAGAAGTCCAAAAATTAGCAGAATATACACAACATATGCATTCAACTCGTTTAGAACATTCAATTAGTGTTTCCTATCATAGCTATAAATTAGCAAAGCGTTGGAACGGCAATGCTCGTGCAACAGCTCGTGCTGGTTTATTGCATGATTTGTTTTACTATGATTGGCGCACAACAAAGTTTGACGAAGGCTCTCATGCCTATGTTCATCCACGAATTGCAGCCAAAAATGCTGAAAAAATTACAGAGTTGTCTGATTTAGAACGAGACATTATTATTAAACATATGTGGGGCGCAACTATTGCACCACCAAAATACAAAGAAAGTTACATTGTAACCTTTGTTGACAAATATTGTGCTGTCAAAGAAGCAGCGTTGCCGATGACGACAGCCATGAAAACCAAATGGCGTCAGTATTTTGGCCAACAGTCAATCTAATAAAAAGCTTATCCTTACGGATAAGCTTTTTTTGTTTGACGTTGACTAAAAAGTCTAACATTCATCTATTTAAAATAAATATTAAAAGTAATTTTGTTCTGTTAATTTCTTTTGAGCGTATCGAAAGACTGCTTCTTGATTTTCAGTTGTTAACTGTTTGTAAATGTTCATAATATTGGTTGGGACAACAAATGGCGTTTCTTCCGTTTCAGGAATACCTAAGATTTCAAGAGGTGATACATCTAAAACTTTAGATAAGGCGACAATTTTATCCCTCCCCATATTTTCAATCATTCCAGTTTCCCATTTCCTGACGGTACTTTTTCCAACACCAACAAAATTTCCAACTTGTTCTAATGTAAGATTTTTCTCCATCCTTTTTTGCTTCAAAAAATTTTCTTTCAAAAAAACCACCTCCGTAAAAAACATTCTAGCACAAAAAGTGTCGCAAAAGAAACATGTTTTACTCTATACATAGAGTGATAAATAACTATTGAATAGGCATATATTGACGGTTTTTTCACAAAATGATATACTTCCAGTGTCTAATAAGACACTAAAAGGGTGAAAAGGGGGAGTAAAATGGAATCAAATTTAATTCATTCAAAATTGAAATTAAAAGGGAAAAATGTTGAATGGTTAGCAAGTGAAATGACCGCTGCAGGTCAACCAATCTCAGCTTCAACAATTTATAAGAAATTAAAAGGAGAGGTTGTATTTAAAGCTTCAGATATTAAATTGATTTCTAAGTTGTTAGATCTGGAAAGCGAAGAAATCATGGTTATTTTTTTTAATGAACTAGTGTCTAAAAAGACACGTGGAGGTTGTTAAAGGTAATGAGTTATTCTTCTATTGCACTTTCCAGAGTTGCGTGGTATTATTTTTAATAGTTTAATAGCAACATGGTGATGGTGTTCACCACGAACTATTTATTGGACGAATAAATTAATGACGCCTACCAAACGGGAGAAGTGTACCCTTTGGTAGGCTTTTTCTGTACGCTAGGATTGGCGATAAGAAAATTGTAAAGGAGCATGTAAAGTGAAAAAAGAAACAAAGCAACTACTATCAATCGGCGGTTATATGGCAAAATGGTTGCTCATTACCGCAATTATTGGTTTATTTATGGGGACGTTATCCGCCTTTTTCTTAAAGAGTCTTACCTATGTAACAGATGTTCGTTTAGCAAACCCTTGGTTACTCTTTATCCTCCCCATTAGCGGTGTCGTTTTTACGTATTTCTATACGCGTTTTGGGAAAAATGCTAGCCGAGGAAATAACTTAGTGATTGAACAAGGCAATGGCGGGGAAGAAGATATTCCCTTGCGCTTAATTCCTTTAACATTGTTTGGCACGATTACTACGCACTTATTTGGTGGTTCTGTTGGTCGTGAAGGGACGGCGGTGCAAATGGGGGGCGCAATCGCAAATGCTGTAGGAAAAGTCTTTAAACTGTCCGCTTTGGAACGACAAGTAATTATTATTAGCGGAATTAGTGCAGGTTTTAGTTCTGTTTTTGGCACACCATTAGCGGGAACGGTTTTCGGATTAGAAGTTTTGGCGATTGGAAAAGTTCGTGCAGAGGCACTTTTCCCAAGTTTTTTTGCAGGCTTATTTGCTAATTTTGTGACTGAAAGTTTTGGTGTAACACATACGCATTATCCGATGGGCAAAATTCCGACTTGGTCGGTTGAACTATTTGTAAAATTATTTTTGGCATCGATTTGTTTTGGTTTGGCAGGTTGGGTTTTTAGTCGTTCCATTGTCTTTTTAAAAAAGACCTATGCAAATTGGTTTGCTAATGTCTACCTTCGTGCGTTTCTTGGCGCTGCCATTGTCGTTCTGTTTGTGCTCGTCTTAAACAACCAACGTTATTTAGGCTTGAGTTTACCTTTACTAGAAGATGCTTTTACAGGTAATGCGCAGCCTTTTGATTTTGTTGGGAAATTATTCTTTACGGTGTTATCCTTGGGCGCCGGATTCCAAGGAGGAGAAGTGACGCCATTGTTTGAAATTGGGGCTACGTTAGGGAGTTCTTTGGCCCCTTTGTTACATCTATCAATTCCTTTTTTAGCAGGTTTAGGATTTATTGGTGTTTTTTCTGGCGCCACGAATACGCCGATTGCTTGTTTCATTATGGGCATTGAACTATTTGGTAGTGAAGCGGCGGTCTATTTTTTCATGGTTTGCTTAATCAGTTTTATGTGTTCAGGAAATAGCGGTATTTATGCTTCACAACAAAGTTTGTATCGCAAAGGAACAGCAGAATATCCTCTCTTTAATGCATTAAAAAATCGACGTAAATAAGATGTTTTTTTATGAAAATATGCTAAACTAGAGAAGATGAGGTGAAGACATGAAAGACTATCAATATCCATTAGATTTAGATTGGACGACAGAGGAAATGGTGATTGTCACTAATATGTGGACAGCAGTTGAGCAAGCCAACGAAACAGGCTTGCCTGTTGACAAATTTTTAACAACTTATCAACAATTTAAAACGGTCGTTAAAAGTATCGGCGAAGAAAAACGCTTAGGTCGTGAATTTGAAAATGCTTCAGGATATTCGTTATATCGTACGCTTCAACAAGCTAAAAAACAGGGAAGCGGTAAATTAAAGCTGGGGGATGATTAGATGACTGAAACGCAAAAATTTATTCAAACAATTCAAAGTTGGCTTTTTGAAGCAGCCGATGTGATTCGAATGAACTTGGAATCAGAGTTAACCGTTCAACAGAAAAATGGCCGCACTGATTTAGTGACAAATATGGATGAACAAACCCAAGAATTTTTAATGAATAAAATTCAAACAAATTTTCCCGAAGATCAAATTTTAGGGGAAGAAAAAGGCTACAATACTTTAAAAAGTTTTGCTGGTCGCGTGTGGATCATCGATCCGATTGATGGCACAATGAATTTCGTGATGGAAAGAGAAAATTTTTGTATTATGTTAGCTGTTTATGAAGACGGCATTGGTAAATTAGGTTTTATCTATGATGTGATGCGAGAAGAACTTTATTGGGGCGGCAAAGGGCTTGGCGTTTATCGGAATAATCAATTATTAAAAGCGCCTACTATGAAAGCCTTGGCAGATGGATTATGGGGCATGAATGCTTACATGCATGGAAAAAATATTCATCACGCAACGGAAATCGGACAAGCAAGCATGGGCGTGCGTATTAGCGGTTGTGCAGGTTTGGAAATTATTGCTATGTTAAAAGGCAACCATCATGGCTATTTATCTAATCTAAGTCCTTGGGATTATGCAGCAGGCTTAGTACTTTTGGAAGAATTTGGGTTTAAATACTCTGGTATTACAGGAAAACCATTAACTTTTGCGGGTCGTGAATACTTTATTGCAGCAACTCCTGAAACCTATGATGAAGTATTTACCCGATATTTAAATGAATCGGAATAATCAAAGAAGAGCGTTGCTGAAAGGTAAGGCTCTTCCTCTTTTAAAAGAGAAAAATTTGTAAAAAAATGTCCTTGTTTTCAGAAAAAGCCGAATAATTTCTAAAACTTTCATTATTTTTGCAGGCGAAAGCCTTTTTTTAATGAAAAAAGTTTGCTATAATAAGCAGTCGGCTTTTATGGACTTAAGTAACATAAGCGTATATAGATAAGGAGCAATTAAATTGAAATACAGAGATGATATTCGTAACGTGGCAATTATCGCCCACGTTGACCATGGTAAAACAACCTTAGTAGATGAACTTTTAAAACAATCTGACACTTTAGATGGACACACACAATTACAAGAACGTGCAATGGATTCCAATGCACTTGAAAGTGAACGTGGAATTACTATCTTAGCAAAAAATACAGCCGTAGATTATAACGGTACACGTATCAACATTCTAGATACACCAGGACATGCGGACTTCGGTGGTGAAGTAGAACGTATCATGAAAATGGTAGACGGTGTTGTTTTAGTTGTCGATGCGTATGAAGGAACAATGCCTCAAACACGTTTCGTATTGAAAAAAGCATTAGAACAAAAAGTAACACCAATCGTGGTTGTTAACAAAATTGACAAACCTTCTGCTCGTCCTGAACACGTAGTAGATGAAGTTTTAGAGTTATTCATCGAATTAGGCGCAGACGACGATCAATTAGATTTCCCAGTTGTTTATGCTTCTGCTTTAAACGGAACTTCAAGTGAATCAGATGATCCAGCAGATCAAGAGCCAACAATGGCCCCAATTTTTGATAAAATTATTGAACATGTGCCAGCTCCAGTTGACAATTCAGACGAACCACTTCAATTCCAAGTCTCATTACTAGACTACAACGATTACGTTGGACGTATTGGGATTGGCCGTGTGTTCCGTGGCACAATGAAAGTCGGCGACCAAGTTGCGTTGATGAAATTAGATGGCAGCGTGAAAAATTTCCGTGTAACGAAAATTTTAGGTTTCTTTGGCTTACAACGTGTGGAAATTGATGAAGCAAAAGCGGGCGATTTAATTGCCGTTTCCGGAATGGAAGACATTTTCGTTGGGGAAACAGTTGTAGATGTTCACAATCAAGAAGCATTACCAATTCTACACATTGATGAGCCAACCTTACAAATGACTTTCTTAGTTAACAATTCTCCATTTGCGGGACGTGAAGGAAAATACATCACCGCTCGTAAAATCGAAGAACGTTTAATGGCTGAATTACAAACAGACGTATCTTTACGTGTTGATCCAATTGGCCCAGATTCTTGGACTGTATCAGGCCGTGGCGAATTGCATTTATCAATTTTAATTGAAAATATGCGTCGTGAAGGCTATGAATTACAAGTTTCTCGTCCAGAAGTTATTGAACGTGAAATTGATGGGGTTAAATGTGAACCATTTGAACGTGTTCAAATTGACACACCTGAAGAATACATGGGTAGCGTGATTGAATCACTAAGTTTACGTAAAGGCGAAATGCAAGATATGATTAATGCCGGTAACGGACAAATGCGTTTAATCTTCTTAGCACCAGCTCGTGGCTTAATTGGTTATTCAACAGAATTCTTATCAATGACTCGTGGTTATGGTATTATGAACCACACCTTCGATCAATACTTACCAATGATTCAAGGAACGATTGGTGGCCGTCATCAAGGTGCATTAGTTTCAATCGATACTGGTAAAGCAACGACTTACTCAATTATGAGTATTGAAGAACGTGGTACAGTTTTCGTTGAACCAACGACAGAAGTTTACGAAGGAATGATTGTTGGGGAAAACAACCGCGACAACGATTTAACTGTGAACATCACAAAAGCTAAACAAATGACTAACGTTCGTTCGGCAACGAAAGACCAAACATCAGTCATTAAAAAACCGAAAAAATTAACGTTAGAAGAATCATTAGAATTCTTGAATGAAGATGAATACTGTGAAGTAACACCAGAAAGCATCCGTTTAAGAAAACAAATTCTTAACAAAAACGAACGCGAAAAAGCAAGCAAGAAAAAGAAAAAAGCTGAATAATTTTTCGACAAATAAACATTTAAACCAACTATGCTCGTTTTACTACGAAAATAGTTGGTTTTTTTGATGGCAAAAACGGATTAATGCGTATTTTAAGATAAGGTTATTTTTTTATGTGTGGATAACTACTCGTTATCCACAACAAGCAAATGTTGCTATTTTTGAAAGCTTTTGATAGCAAGCTTTCACAATTTTTCATTTTTTTTGATGTTTCACGTTAACTGGTGTTTCACGATTGGGTCTTGTTTTAACACACCTTGTTCCTGTTAGATTAGCGTGTTAAAATGACTTGTAGAACAAAGATTGGAGCGCAATAAATGAGTGCATTACAAGAATTATTAAAAGATACATTTGGCTATGATGATTTTCGGCCAGGACAAGAAACGATTATTCGTCATGTATTGCGACAAGAAAATGTCTTAGGCATTATGCCAACAGGTGGAGGCAAATCGATTTGTTATCAGTTGCCAGCCTTACTTCTGGATAATTTAACATTGGTGATTTCACCATTAATTTCTTTAATGAAAGATCAAGTAGATGCCCTGAATTTAATGGGGATTCCAGCTACATATATCAATAGTACCATTTCCTATCAAGAAATGAATCATCGTATTCAATTAGCGGTTAACAAAGAAGTCAAGCTATTGTATGTTGCGCCAGAGCGATTAGAATCTTATGATTTTCAACAGATGCTGACACATGTACCGATTGATTTATTGGCAGTAGATGAGGCACACTGTATTTCACAATGGGGGCATGATTTTCGTCCAAGCTATTTGCGTTTAGCAGAGATTATCGATCAATTTCAACAACAACCAACCGTGATTGCACTAACAGCTACAGCAACGCCACAAGTAGCGGAGGATATTGTCAAGCAATTAAGAATTCCATCAGAAAATGAAATCAAAACAGGATTCGCTCGAGAAAATCTATCTTTTCAAGTCGTGAAAGATCAAAACAGAGACGTTTTTCTTTTGGAATATTTAAAGATGAATACTGGGCAATCAGGTATTATTTATGCAAGCACGCGGAAGGAAGTTGAACGAATTTATCATTTATTAGAGAATAAAAAAATTGCGGCTGGGATGTATCATGGGGGCATGAGTGAACAGTTACGTAGTGAAAATCAAGAAGCATTCTTGTATGATCAAGTGCAAGTGATGGTAGCAACAAATGCCTTTGGTATGGGGATTAATAAGAGTAATGTTCGTTTTGTCATTCACGCACAAGTACCAGGGAATATTGAATCTTATTATCAAGAAGCCGGCCGAGCTGGTCGTGACGGTCTGCCTAGTGATGCTGTGTTAATGTTTGCTCCACAAGACTTGCAAATTCAACAATACTTTATTGAACAATCTGAAATGACCATTGATTATAAGCAGAAAGAGTACTTGAAATTACGGGAAATGTCACAATATGCGAATGCACAAATGTGTTTACAAAAATATATTTTACGCTATTTTGGTGAAGAAGGGACGGACTGCGGTCGCTGCTCGAATTGTCTGGATAATCGAGAATTAGTCGATATTACGGTCGATGCCCAAAAAGTCTTGTCTTGTGTAAAACGTATGGGAGAACGTTTCGGTAAGGGCTTAGTTGGTAAAGTCTTGACTGGCTCAAAAGATCAAAAAATTGATCAATGGCATTTTGATCGTTTGCCAACATACGGACTAATGAAAGGTCGCACACAAAAAGAAGTCACACAGCTGATTGATTATTTGACAGCAGAACGTTATTTAATTCCTTCTGATGGGCAATTTCCGTTGTTATCAGTCTCGACAGAAGGTGTTCAGGTGCTTTTAGGGGAACGGAAAGTCTTCCGAAAAGAAGACCAAAAAGTTCGAAAAGTAGCAGTGGATGATGCCTTGTTTGAACGATTACGCGAATTACGTATGGACATGGCTCAAGAGGCAGGCGTGCCGCCATATGTAGTCTTTTCCGATAGTACACTTAAAGAAATGTGTGAAAAATTACCGCAAACAACGATTCAATTATTGCAAATAAAAGGGGTCGGCCAAAATAAATTAGATAAATATGGCACCGCCTTTTTAGAAGTAATTAAAGAATATCAAGAGACAAAAAAATGATATAGTTTGTTATTTTATTTAAAATTAAAAGCAGAAAATAAGGAAAAAGTCTTTTAATGTATTTGTTGTTGTATTGATAAAATAAGCTTGTTATATAAAGAGATTTCTTACTTAATATATCGCTTGGTTTTAGAAAATTTCTTAAAGGAAATTTTCTGAAATCATCATGTATCTAACTGAGAATTATGTTATAATTATTTAATTAAGATAGGGAGGTTCTGTACAAATGGACGAAGGAATTTCAAAGAAATTTGCCATTCAATTATTAGAAGACGATGCAGAACGCATTAAAATGCTTATTCGTAATCAAAAAAACAGTTTGTGCATTTCTCAATGTAAAGCATTTGAAGAAGTGGTGGATACACAAATGTATGGTTTTTCAAGACAAGTGACCTATGCGACCCGTTTGGGGATTTTAACTAATGATGAAGGACATCGCTTACTAAGTGATTTAGAACGCGAATTGAATCAATTATATACAGATGTTTATGAAGAAACACAAGAAAAAAACGAGATTGGCAAGGAGGGTTAAGCTTTGCCAAACAAAGTAAAGAAACGGCATTTGCTAGACTATAGTATTTTTATTCCATATTTAATTTTAAGTATCGTGGGATTGATTATGGTATATAGTTCTACATCCGCATTACAAGTAATGAAAGGTTTTTCACCTACGTCATTCGTTATTAACCAGGTTGCCTTTTGGGTAGTAGGGTTAGTTGCAATGTTTTTTATTTATAAGATGAAAACATCCGTTTTCCAGAATCGAAGTTTTATCATGTTTGCCATTGCAGTAATTACGGTTATGGTTTTAGCCGTTCGGATTCCTGGTATCGGGAAAGAAATTAACGGCGCACGTGGTTGGATTGAGATTGGTGGATTTTCGATGCAACCAGCTGAGTATTTAAAAATTATGGTTGTCTGGTATCTGTCTTATATTTTAGCACGGCGACAAAAGACAATTAATGGAGGCATGGATCAATTTAAACAAGCTGCCGGGCGACCGTTGATGCTCGTTTTTGTATTAATTGCTCTAGTTGCAATCCAGCCTGACTTCGGGAATGCGGCCATTCTAACATTAATTACCATCGTGATGGTTTTAGCAAGTGGGATTAATTATATGTATACCTACTTGGTCGGTGGCTTGGGCATTTTAGGTAGTATCACGGCTATTCAGTTATTAATTATGTCTAAAGGAAAAATTTTCCCAGCGCGTTATCAATATATTTATAATCGTTTTGCTGTTTTTAAAAATCCATTTTTAGATGAACGGAACTTAGGACATCAGTTAGCTAATTCTTATTATGCAATCAGTAATGGCGGCTGGTTTGGCAAAGGTCTAGGGAATAGTGTTCAGAAAAAAGGCTTTTTACCAGAAGCACATACGGACTTTATCTTTGCGATTACTTTAGAAGAGTTAGGCATTATCGGCGGTCTAGCGATTTTAGGATTGTTGATGTTTATGATTGCGCGAATTATTTTAGTCGGTGTACGCTCGAAGAAACCTTTTAATTCACTAATGTGTATTGGAATTGGTACAATGTTATTAATTCAAGTCTTTATTAATGTTGGTGGGATTACTGGGATTATTCCATTAACAGGAATTACTTTCCCGTTCTTGAGTCAAGGTGGGAATAGTTTGCTGATTATTTCGATTGCTGTGGCCTTTGTCCTGAATATCAGTGCAGATGAAACACGTCAGAAATTAGAAAATGAGTACTATTTATCTTTAGAACAGAACCAATAAATTTGAAGGAAATTGATGGTAGGAGTGACGTTATGAAAAAGGTATTAGTTGCCAATCGTGGCGAAATTGCGATTCGAATTTTTAGAGCTTGTACAGAATTAGATATCCGTACAGTAGCGATTTATGCTGCAGAAGATGAGTATTCTGTTCATCGTTTCAAAGCAGATGAAGCGTATTTAGTTGGTAAGGGGAAAAAACCAATTGAAGCCTATTTAGACATTGAAAATATTATCCAAATTGCCAAAAAATCGGGAGCAGATGCCATTCATCCTGGTTATGGCTTTTTATCTGAGAACTTACGCTTCGCCGAACGTTGTGAAGAAGAAGGAATCATTTTTGTCGGACCTAAAACACATCATTTAGATATTTTTGGCGATAAAATTAAAGCGAAAGAAGCAGCTGTAGCTGCGGGGATTGCTTCGATTCCAGGCTCAGACGGGCCAGTAGCAACGGTGGAAGAGGTCGTAGCTTTTGGTGAAACGCATGGCTTTCCTATCATGATTAAAGCTGCTTTAGGTGGCGGCGGTCGCGGGATGCGCGTTGCCCACGATGCCAAAGAAGCACGAGAAGGTTACGAGAGAGCCAAAAGTGAAGCGAAAGCAGCCTTTGGTTCTGACGAGGTTTATGTTGAAAAGTATATTTCTAATCCTAAACATATCGAAGTACAAATTTTAGGCGATCATCATGGGAATGTCTTGCATTTATTTGAACGTGATTGTTCCGTTCAACGGCGCCACCAAAAAGTGGTAGAAGTCGCACCATGTGTATCAATGAATGAAGAACAACGAGCAGCCATTTGTTCGGCTGCTGTGCAGTTAATGGCGCATGTCGGCTACGTGAATGCGGGAACGGTTGAGTTTTTAGTAGAAGGGGATCAGTTTTATTTTATTGAAGTGAATCCTCGTGTTCAGGTAGAACATACTATCACAGAAATGATTACAGATATTGATATTGTGATCTCTCAATTACAAATTGCGCAAGGGCTTGATTTGCATAAAGATATGCATTTGCCAAAACAAAACGAATTGACATTAAAAGGCGCGGCTATTCAATGTCGGATTACGACTGAAGATCCCTTGAACCAATTTATGCCAGATACAGGGAAAATTGATACGTATCGTTCACCAGGTGGGTTTGGTGTGCGTTTAGATGTAGGGAATGCTTATTCTGGCTACGCTGTGACGCCCTACTTTGATTCTTTATTGGTTAAAGTCTGTACGCATGGTTTCTCTTTTGAACAGGCAATCAGTAAAATGCAACGCTGCTTAAAAGAATTTCGGATTCGTGGCGTGAAAACAAATATTCCGTTTTTACAAAATGTTGTGAGCTATCCAGCGTTTCAATCTGGCGAAGCCAAAACAACCTTTATTGATAATACACCTGAATTATTTGAATTTCCTCGTATGCGCGATCGTGGCAATAAAACGATGAAATACATTGGAGAAGTAACGGTCAATGGGTTCCCTGGCATTGAACGAACGGAGAAAAAATATTTTGAAGCTCCGCGCGTGCCGACAGATGTTGAAGTTCCAGAAAAAGTGATCACAGCTAAAAATATTCTAGACGCTCAAGGAGCAACCGCCGTCATCGATTGGGTTAAGAATCAAGAAAGTGTGTTAATGACAGATACCACGTTCCGTGATGCGCACCAAAGTTTATTAGCTACTCGTGTGAGAACACAAGATTTTAAAGCAATTGCTGGTCTAGCTGATGCAGCCCTGCCTGAGCTGTTTTCTAGTGAAATGTGGGGTGGCGCTACGTTCGATGTTGCCTATCGCTTCTTAACCGAAGACCCATGGCAACGTTTAAGAAAAATTCGTCAGTTGATGCCAAACACACTTTTACAAATGCTGTTCAGAGGATCTAATGCGGTAGGCTATCAAAATTATCCTGATAATGTTATTGAAGAATTTATTAAAGAATCCGCTCGCCAAGGAGTCGATGTTTTCCGAATTTTTGATAGCTTAAACTGGATTCCTCAAATGGAAAAAAGTATTCAAGTCGTTCGGGATACCGGAAAAATTGCGGAAGCAGCAATTTGTTATACTGGGGACATCAATGATCCAGCCCGAGCAAAATATAATGTTCAATATTACCTTGATATGGCTAAAGAATTGGAAAATTTAGGGGCACAAATCATTGCGATTAAAGATATGGCTGGCTTATTGAAACCACAAGCTGCTTATCGTTTAATTAGTGAATTAAAGGCAGCCACGGATTTACCAATTCATCTCCATACCCACGATACTAGCGGCAATGGGATCATCACTTATTCAGCAGCTACTAAAGCAGGCGTTGATATTGTTGACGTCGCAATGAGTGCGATGAGTGGCGCAACTAGCCAGCCAAGTATGAACAGTCTATATTATGCTTTAGTCAATGGTGAACGGACGCCAACTATTAACATTGATAATGCACAGAAAATCAATCATTATTGGGAAGATGTGCGCATGTATTATCAACCATTTGAAAATGGCTTAAATGCCCCGCAAACAGAAGTCTATATGCATGAAATGCCTGGTGGTCAATACTCTAATCTGCAGCAGCAAGCAAAAGCGGTAGGCTTAGGGCACCGTTGGGATGAAATCAAAAAAATGTATCACACAGTGAATTTGATGTTTGGCGATATTGTAAAAGTGACGCCATCTTCAAAAGTCGTGGGAGACATGGCACTCTTCATGGTTCAAAATAATCTGACAGAACAAGATGTTTATGCGCGTGGCGAAGAACTAAGTTTTCCTGAATCCGTTGTGACTTTTTTCCAAGGTGATTTAGGTCAACCAGTTGGTGGGTTCCCGAAAGAGCTCCAACGAATTATTCTAAAAGGTCGACCAGCCTTCACAGAGCGGCCAGGTGACTTAGCAGCACCTGTTGATTTTGCAAAAGTACAAGAAGAATTAGCCGAAAAAATTGGGTATCAACCTAAATTGGAAGAAGTTTTAAGTTATTTAATGTATCCACAAGTATTTTTAGAGTATCGTCAAAAATACGAAACCTTTGGAGATATAACCTTATTAGATACGCCAACATTCTTTAATGGTATTCGTCAAGGAGAGACATTGGAAGTTCAAATTGAACGAGGAAAAACGTTAATTATTCGTTTAGATGAAATTGGCGAACCTGATATTGACGGAAACCGCGTCTTGTTCTTCAATTTGAATGGGCAACGTCGTGAGGTTTTAGTTAAAGATGCCTCTATTAAGTCTGCTGTTCAAGTTAAACAAAAGGCGGAACCAACTAATAAAGAACAAATCGGCGCAACGATGTCTGGTTCTGTTCTACAAGTATTGGTCAAACGTGGCGATAAAGTAGAAAAAGGTCAGCCGTTGCTGATTACAGAAGCCATGAAAATGGAAACGACTATCGAAGCACGTTTTGCGGGCACGGTAGATCACATTTATGTTGAAGAAGGCGAAGCAATCAGCTCAGGTGATTTGTTATTAGAAGTGAAAGAAAAATAAGATGAGAGGGGAAAAAATGAAGCGATTTTGGGCCTTTACTGCTGTTTTTTTAACAGTTCTACTCATCGGATATTTAGAGCCAGTTTTTTTCCCTGCTGAAAAACCAACCGAAACAGCTCAAAGTGGGCGCTTACCCAGCGCTCACACCGCTGTTCCTCATGAAGAATTGCCAGCTTCTGGCTACGCAGCATACATAGGGAAAGATGTGGAAACCTTTATCCGCCAGTTTGGCAATCCTAAAGAAAAAATTAAAACAGGTCGTACGTATGAATTATGGACGTTCGGTTTGACGATGAATGATTACTTAGAAGTCAACGTTCGAGAAAATAAAGTCATCGCAATTAAGGCCTTTAACAATGACAAAATGATAGAACCGTTTAAAATAGATATGAAGCTTGCTGACTTGTCTGATTTAATGACGATTTATTCGAATTTTGCATTTAATTTTCATCATGAAGCTTACGATGTCGAGCTGATGGAAGAAGATATGAACTATCGACCACTGGTTGCTTTTGATAATGGCAGTTTTGCAGTGTTATTTTTTAATCAGCGGACAGGCGGTTTAATGGCAGTTAATTATGTCAATAAAGAAACGTTGCTCACGGAAATGCCGTATCAATTAAATGAAGGTTCTCCTTTGCCAGTTGATATAACACAGTCAATGACCTTCGATCCTGTTCAAAGTAACCAAGCGATTTATGTCATGAATCTGGTTAAACAGCAAGAAAATCAAGCTGCTTTTTCAGTTTCCACACAAAGTCAAAAAGATGCCCAAACATTGTATCAAACGATGGCCAACCATACACCAACAGTTTTGTCAGCAAATCGACAAGCAGAATTGTTACAAACAAGAGAGGAACATACGGCTATTCATCCCTTTCAGTTGACTAAGGACGAATTTTCTTTATTAGTTAAAACGAGCAAACTTTCGTTGAGAGAACCAGCAGGTATTTTCCAAGAACCTGTTTATGATAGTACCTTTACTATTTTGTCATGGTTTTCGGACCCGCAATATGATAGCTATTTTGCTGAGTCAGAAACGACAGAATTGGGCGTTGCCTTTTCCAATGAAGGTGTGTTAGTCTTATTAGAGAAACGACCAGAAAATAGGCAAATCACGGAGAGTAGTGAAAAGTTATGATTGTGACAGAACATTTATTTGCAATTGAAGATCAAACAGAATGTTTAATTTCAGCACTTTTAGAAAGTGATGCTGTTCAAAACTATAAAGAAACAAAAAAAGCTATGTATGCTTCGGCGGAAGTTGCTCAGTTACAAAAAGCATTTTTAGAAGCTAAGTCAGCCTTTGAACGAGTAGAGGCTTATGGAATTCATGCACCCGATTTTCGGGAGAAACAGCGAGCCCTACGTAAAGCGAAGCGGGCGCTTGATTTAAATGAAATCGTTGCAAATTATCGTTTTGCTGAGACAAACGTTCAAACGTTGCTAGATACAATTGGTTTAAAGATTGCGCAACTAATTTCTGAAGATATTAAAGTAGATGCTGGAAATCCTTTCTTTGAACGAGGAAAGAAACATTCAGGTTGTGGAGGAAGCTGCCATGCAAGCTAAAGAAGAAAAAGAATTTACGCTTCAAGAGCGTCGTTGCCTAATTGTTTGGGTATACACATTAAAACCGTTAAAACAGTTACGCCGATATGGACTGATTCACTATGTTTCACGAAAAATGAAATATGTGGTGATTTACATGAATGAAGAAAATATTGAAAGTAACATGGAAAAAATTAATCAGTTACATTTTGTTCGTAGCGTCGATAAATCGTATCGACCAGATGTCGAAATGAATTTTGCTGAAAAAATTGGTACCAAAGCGGCTTATCAAGAACAAGAAGACGATGGCTATGTAGTAGAGGAATTATCTACAGAGATTCGCTTAGCAGAGAATGTCTGATGTAAAAGAGTGAGAAATGTTATGAGAAATTTCAAACATTTTTCACTCTTTTTGTTATAATGAATTATAAAAGAATGATTGATAAAGGAGTCGAAACAATGCGTGTTATTTCTGGAGAATATGGTGGCCGGCGCTTGAAAGCGTTAGATGGCGACAATACTAGGCCCACAACAGATAAAGTAAAAGAATCTATTTTTAATATGATTGGTCCATATTTCGATGGTGGAATGACGCTGGATTTATATTCAGGAAGTGGCGGGTTAGCGATTGAAGCCGTTTCTCGTGGAATGGACAAAAGTATTTGTATTGAAAAGAATTTTGCTGCACTAAAAGTAATTAAAGAAAATATTGCGATTACAAAAGAACCAGAAAAATTTGAAGTTAGAAAAATGGATGCTAATCGTGCCTTAGAACAGTTTTATGAAGAGAAGCTACAATTTGATTTGGTCTTATTGGATCCGCCCTATGCCAAACAAGAAATTGTTTCACAATTAGAAAAGATGTTAGAACGGCAGTTATTAACAAACGAAGCCGTTATCGTTTGTGAAACAGATAAAACTGTCAAATTACCGGAAACGATTGGTACACTAGAAAAAACAAGAGAAACCGTTTACGGAATCACTCAAGTAACGATTTATCGTCAGGAGGCGTAAGATGCGTAAAATTGCTCTATTTCCCGGAAGTTTTGATCCGATGACAAATGGTCATTTAAATTTGATTGAACGCAGTGCGAAGTTATTTGACGAAGTCATCATTGGCGTTTTTATAAATACAAGTAAGCAAACATTATTTACGCCAGAAGAGAAAAAATATTTAATTGAAGAAGCAACTAAAGAAATGCCAAATGTGCGTGTTATTATGCAAGAAACCCAGTTAACTGTGGAAAGTGCAAAATCATTAGGGGCTAATTTTTTGATTCGTGGCATTAGAAACGTCAAAGACTACGAGTACGAGAAAGACATTGCTAAAATGAATCAACATCTGGCGCCAGAAATTGAAACGGTTTTTCTATTAGCAGAAGAACCATATGCACATGTAAGCTCCAGTTTACTAAAAGAAGTTTTACGTTTTGGAGGCGATGTGTCTGACTATCTTCCTCCCAATATTTATCATGCGTTAAAACAAAAGAAGAATGACTGGAGCTAAAATAATGAATAAAAAAACAGAAAAATTTTCGTTTAAATCACTCATTCCAATGGTATTGGCATTGCTGCTAATTGGTTTGTTTATCGTCCCAATTCCTTATTATATTGAAGGACCAGGAACGACAGAAAATTTAAAAGAGTTTGTAACTGTTGATGGGAAAAAAGATACGCAGTCTGGTGCTTTTTATTTAACAACGGTGGGCATTCGTTCGGCCACTATTTTTTCTGCCATAAAAGCAAACTTTTCGGATTTTCAAGAAGTCATGTCCAAAAAAGAATTAATGGGAGATAGTAGTAATAGCGAATATAATCGAATTCAACAATACTATATGGATTCCTCAAAAAACGCCGCAATTGAGCAAGCCTTAAAATTAGCGAAGGTTCCATATGAGATGAAATTTAAAGGCGTCTATGTGTTAGCGATGGAAGACAACTCAAGTTTTAAAGGAAAAATTGAAGTTGGCGATACCGTGACAGGCGTGGATGGCAAATCTTTTAAAAGTAGTGAAGAATTAATGAATTACATTAAAGCACAAAAAGTGAATCAAAAAGTCACTGTTCAATTTACTCAAGATGGCAAAGCAAAAGAAGCGACCGGCAAATTAATTGAATTGCCAACAGATAAAAAAGCGGGGATTGGTATTGGTTTGACCGATCATACAGAAATTGATTCTTCTATCCCAGTATCTATTGAAGCGGGTGATATTGGTGGGCCATCGGCTGGTTTAATGTTTACTTTGCAGACCTATGAACAATTAAGTCATAAAGATTTACGTAAAGGTCATGAAATTGCTGGAACGGGTACGATGAACAGTCAAGGAATCGTTGGTAGAATCGGTGGCATTGACAAAAAAGTTGTAACTGCCAGTGAGAACGGCGCAGAAATTTTCTTTGCACCCGATGATGAAATAACTTCAGAAATGAAAAAAGTTGAGCCAAAAATCAAATCGAATTATCAAGAAGCACAAGAAGCTGCGAAAAAAATTGGGACAAAAATGAAAATTGTCCCAGTAAAAACGGTTCAAGATGCCTTGAACTATCTAGAGAAATTAAAATAAAAGTACGCCTGGACCAAAAATTACTAGTGATTTTTGGTCCAGGCGCATTTTTTTTGTTAAAAAATGCGTAATTATATTTTGAAGGGAGGACAAACGATGGATTGGTTGAAACAGTTACCCAAAAAGTGGCTATTGCTAGGTAGTGGCGCGTCTATAGTTATTTTGATAACTCTATTAGTGGGCATTTATTTGATGGTTAATAAGGAGCCACGAGTAGACACCACAATGTGGGAGGAGACAAGTCTGACCACTACGGCAGAGGCCACCACAGATGCCACAAAAGAAAGGGCAGAAACAATGATCTATGTTGATATTAAAGGCGCAGTGAAAGTACCAGGAATCTACCAACTAAAAAATCAGCAGCGGATTTGGGATGCTTTAGCTTTAGCTGGAGGCGTGAGCGAGGAAGCTGATACTGCCCAGGTCAATTACGCTCAAAAAGTAAAAGATCAAATGATTATTTACGTGCCCAAAAAAGGAGAACCAGTGGCACAGTCATTAGAAACGCTGCAGGAATCAGCATCTGCTCAGCAAAATCAGGAGGAAAAGATCAACCTTAATACGGCAACAGAAGCAGAGCTACAAACGATTTCAGGAATCGGTGCGAAAAAAGCACAAGAGATTATTCGTTTTCGTGACGAACAAGGACCGTTTAAAACCGTCGAGGAACTGAAAAATGTTCCCGGTATTGGAGAGAAAACAGTAGAACGTTTAAAAGACATGTTGACAGTGACTGGCTAACTTTTAACAGAAAATTCCTGAGAATTCTTGACTATGGGATGCGGATAACATACTATTTGTAATAAGATTAAATGATTTGGCAAATCGAACACAGGAGTCATTAAAAATAAAGGAGGTTTATTATGGAACGAATTCCATGGGACCAATATTTTATGGGACAAAGCGTCTTATTATCATTAAGAAGTACTTGCACACGGTTAACTGTCGGAGCAACCATTGTTCGCGACAAACGAATTATTGCAGGAGGTTATAATGGTTCAGTCAGTGGCGGAACGCATTGTATTGATGAAGGATGCTATGTTGTTGATAATCATTGCGTTCGAACAATCCACGCAGAAATGAATGCAATTTTACAATGTGCGAAGTTTGGCGTCCCTACAGAAGGGGCAGAAATTTATGTGACACATTTCCCTTGCCTGCAATGTACAAAGATGATTTTACAAGCAGGGATTAAAAAGATTTATTATTTAAAGGATTACCGTAATGATAAGTATGCCCTAAATTTAATTGAACAAGTAGGCGCCACGGTTGAAAAAGTGACTTTAGTACCAAAATATTTTGCCGAATTACAATGGGGAGAAGAATTTGCCACACTTGAGGACAATCCTTCCTCAGCTGAGGAATAATTGGTTCTTCATAGCTCTGCTGACTAGTTGTGGGCTGTGGTGTTTTTTCGCACCTAGTCTATTAGGAGCTCTTCTTCTTTCTATCACTGTTATCCGTATTGTCTGTACAAAAAGTTTTCCTGTTATATTGGGAGGTTTTTTGTGCAGTTTTTTAATAGTAGGGGGCATATTGATTTTCCAGTGGTTAAAGCCAGTCTCTTTGTTGCCTAAAGAAGTCCGCTTGTCAGGACAGCTAACGATATTGCCAGATGAAATACAAGTCGATGGTGATCAAGTAAAATTTCCTGCCAATTGGATCGTAAAAGGCAAAAGGCAGAAAGTGATGGTATTTTATCAATTAAAAAGTGTGAAAGAAAAACAGCAATGGCAACAACTAACCACAACCATTCAGGCAACCGCTGTAGGTATTTTAGACTCGCCCCAAGGTCAAACCAACAAAAATGGCTTCAATTATCAACTATTTTTAAAGAATCAAGGAATCGAAGCTATTTTATTCATTGAGGAGATAGGACAACAGCGTTCCTTTTTTTCTTGGCGGTTTAAAGAAATCATTAGCGGCTGGCGGAAGTGGGCGATGGTACATATTCAGAAAAATTTTGCTGAGACTAGTGCAATGTATATGAATGCGTTGCTCTTAGGTTTTCGTAATGAAGAATTTGCTGAAATAAGCGATAAATTTTCAGCATTAGGCATTTTGCATCTTTTTAGTTTGTCAGGGATGCATGTTTCTTTTTTCCTTCGTTTATTTCGCTTGCTAATGCTAAGAATTGCTCGCCGAACGCAAGAAAGTTATTTTTTGTGGCAATGCGCTTTTTCACTGATATATGCTGGTTTAACAGGATTCTCAGTCAGTGTCATGCGGGCGCTTTTACAAACAAACCTCAATACGTTCAATCGACGGTTTAATTGGCAGGTTCCGGCCCTCGATTGTTGGAGTTTAACTCTCTTAGTGCACTTGATTGTTCAGCCAACCCTCTTTTTTTCAGTCGGCGGTCAATTTAGTTATTTACTTTCCTTTGTTCTGCTGTTTTTAGAGCAAACATTGGTTGGTTATTCTTCGCCTTTCATTAAAAATTGTTTAGGCTCTTTCCTATTGGCTGTGGCTTCCTTACCTATTTTAGTCCAATCATTTTATGAATGGCCCTTGTTAGGAAGTTTCTTAACATTTCTCTTGTTACCAATTTTTGAACGGTTCTTGTTACCGCTTTTGACGTTGAGCTTTTTTCTAGTGATTATTATGCCAGCACGTTATTTAGCAGCCTTGCTCGAACCACTATTTTTAACAATGAATGGCTTATTTGAGTGGGTGCTAGTTCACTTAAATCCGAAGCTGACCATCGGCTATTTAAATTCTTGGATACAAATTAGTTTGTTATTACTAATCGGATTTTCAATGATTTATTTAGCAGACAAGTCTAAAAAAATTTTTTTCTCAATCGGACTACTAATTGTTTTGATAAATAGTAAATACCTTTCGCCAATTGGCATTGTTGCAATGATCGATGTAGGCCAAGGGGATAGTTTGTTTATCCAAGCGCCTTTTCACAGAAAAAATACACTAATCGATACAGGTGGTCGGTTGTCTTTTGACAAAGAAGCTTGGCGGCAACGGAAAAATAGTCGATCAGGAGCGGAATATTCAGTGATTCCTTTTCTCAAAAGTCAAGGAGTCAAACGTTTAGATGAAGTGATCATCACACACGCACATGAAGACCATTTTGGCGATTTATTAGCCATTGCGCAGAAGGTTCCAATTTCTGTTCTTTATTTTCCTAAAGGAGCAGCTGAAGCCAATTTTTCGTTTCGCCAAGTCTTGAAACAACTCCAAAAAAGCGGGACAGACTGTCGGCCAATTTTAGCGCCCAAGCGAATTAATGGGCCCGTTTCTTTTCAAATTTTATCACCAAATAAGAGCAGTATTGGGGGCAATAATGACTCGATAGTGTTTTCCACACAATTAGGCGGACGGCATTTTTTATTTACTGGTGACTTGGAAGCCGAAGGAGAAGAACAAGTGTTGGCTCGCTATCCCCAGTTGAAAATCGACATCTTGAAAGTCGGTCATCATGGTAGTAAAACGTCGTCTACTAAAAGATTTATCAAACAGCTTAATCCGCGAGAAGCATTGATTTCAGCTGGACTGAATAATCGTTTTAAACATCCTCATCAGGAGACATTAGCGACGCTGGAGGAGCAAAAAATAAATTATTATCGGACCGATCTTCAAGGAATGATTTATTATCAATGGTTACCTTGGCAAGGGCTTTCTAAAGCCAAATTTGTTAAAGAACAAGACTAGTATTTCCAGAAGTAACATGATAGGATAAACAAGAGAAACGAGAAAAGGAGCGAGCCAATGGAGTTACAAAAAGCTTTGAAAGAAGTGCGAGAGCAAAAAATCGCTCCAGTGTATTTATTAATAGGAACAGAACTTTATTTAACTGAATTATTTAAAACAACATTGATGAAAGAATTGTTGACGGAAGAGGATGATCAATTTAACTTTTTCTCATTTGATATGGAGGAAACACCTTTAAGTGCAGCGATTGCTGAAGCGGAAACAATTCCGTTTTTTGGTGATTATCGCCTTGTCTTTGTGGAAAATCCTTACTTTTTAACTGCCGAAAGAAAAACAAACGGTGTGGAACATGATGTCAATCTTTTATTGAATTATTTGGAAAGTCCATCACCAACAACTGTTCTTGTTTTTATGGCCTCATATGAAAAATTAGATGAACGCAAAAAAATTACCAAAGCATTGAAAAAAAATGCCACAGTAGTTGACGTCAATCCAATGGATGAAAAGGCTATTCGTCAGTACATTTCTCAAACGATTGAGAGCGAAGGGTACACTATTCGCTCCGATGCTTTTGATTTATTACTTCAATTGACAGACTTGAACTTATCAAAAATTATGGGAGAATTACAGAAGCTGTATTTATATGCCCTTGAAACGAAGACAATTACACGAGGTGCGGTTCAAGAATTAGTCCCTAAGTCTTTGGAACATAATGTTTTTGACTTAACCAATGAAGTACTTTCTGGAAACAGTGAAAAAGCTGTTCAATTGTATGAAGATTTACTTTTACAAGGAGAAGAAACCATTAAGTTAAATGCAATCTTATTGAATCAGATTCGCCTTTTTCTACAAACAAAAATTTTGGCTAAGATGGGCTATCAACAAGCGAATATCGCTGATACATTAAAGGTTCATCCTTATCGAGTCAAGTTAGCGTTACAACAAGTCCGACGATTTGAATTGTCTCGATTAGAAAGACTTTATGATGAATTAGTTGAAAATGATTACCGCATGAAAACGGGCCAAATGGATAAAGAATTACTATTCCAATTATTTATTTTAAAATTGACTGCGCAAGCAAAATAAGAAAGTGCCAGAGACAATCGTCATACAACGATTGCCTCTGGCACTTTCTTATTATTTAGCTCCTAATAGTTCTTCTTTTCCGTGAACAAGCTGTGTCAACATGGCACAGAAAGGTGTTGCTACGTTGTATTTTTGTCCTTTGCGCCAAACAGCACCATTGATGTAATCAATTTCTGTGAGACGATGATTTTTAATTAAATCTTGATACATAGACGGATAGTGCAAGCCAATACCGTTTGGATCATAAGTTTGAGCAATATGTGTATAGACTTCTGCTTGATCTAAATGAATGGCTTCTTTTTCTGCGACTGCTGCAAATTCACTGATTAATGTTTTAACAAGGGATTCACTAACAGGTAGTGCACCAAATTCGGCAATATTACAATCAAGGATTGTACACAAACCATTTAGCGTGCCATTGACACAGGCTTTCCGCCAAATAGAGTAGCGAACATTGCTACTATAGCTTGGATTTAAACCAGCTTGTTGGAAGACATCGACGACTTCTAAAGCAAATTCTTTACCAGAAGGATCAATATTTTCTAATTCAATTTCGCCATCACCTAAAAGTTTAACACGTCCCGGTCCTTCTAAACCAGCTGTCCACATGGTAATGCCAACCAAGATGTTTTCTTTTGGCACATATTTTTCTAGTACATCTTCATGACCTAAGCCATTTAATAAACATAGTACATACGTTTTTTCAGTAATCATTGGTTGAATCGCTTTAAACATTGCATCTAATTGTTGTGCTTTGGTTAAAGCAATAATTAAATCAACTTGTTCATTTTGATGGTCAATTTCTTCTGGTGAGAAGATTGGTAGGTTCGCGACAACTTCTTCTCCATTAAAATCAGCGATTAAACCATTTTTACGAATGGCTTCAATGTGCGCGGGCCATTGATCGATTAAAGTTACATCATTTCCGCCTTGATGCAACATAATTCCTAAACGGCTGCCCATAGCGCCGGCACCAGCAATTGCAATTTTCATGTGTATCCATCTCCTTAAAAGTTCTTTAACCGTTATTATTATACAGCAACTTTCTTAAAAATGAATAAATGGGACTTGCAAATTTGTTATTTTTTAAATGTTTCCTAAAAAGTAAGGATTGCATCAAATGGTAAAGTAAGCTAAAGTAAAGCGTGGAAAAGTTTATAAATGAAAGTAGAGGAATCGTTAATGACGAAAGAAAAATTTTGTCGAGAATCACGAGTGATTCAAACACATCGTGTATTTCCCTTTGATTTAAATCCCTTTGGTGCACTATTTGGTGGGAAATTAATGTCTTTAATTGATGACGCCGCATCCATTTCCGTTTCACGACATTGTCGGAGAGGGGCAGTTACAGCATCTTTAGATAACTTGAATTTTTTAAAACCTTTAAAAGAAAATCACTCAGTGTGTGTTGAAACGTTTGTTTCTGGCGTGCATCATAAATCGATGGAAGTATTTGTTAAAGTTGTAGGAGAAGATTTAACAACTGGAGAGCGTTATTTAGCGGCGACTTGTTTTACAACTTTTGTAGCCATTCCGTCTCATATGAATCCTGAAAGTGACTTCCAATTAGCGGCAGTCGTCCCAGAAACTGCAGAAGAAAAGTTGATTTGTTCCAATTATGAAACGAGACGACAACAACGTTTAGCTTTGCGAGAAGAGACTAAATTATTTAGTCAACATCTCACAACAGATTTACCGTGGATTGATTCACCTTTATAAAAAAATGTCCGAGTCTTTGTGAAAACAGACTTGGACATTTTTTGATGAAAAAAGAAGCTAACATGAATGCTAACTTCTATCTCACATTATTTAGCTAATTTGCTTAAACGAATTTTATCGCGGTTAGCTTTGTTTTTATGGATTAAACCTTTAGTTGCAGCCATATCAACAGCTTTAACAGCTTCGTTGTATAAAGCATCGACGTTATCAGCTCCAGCAGCTACAGCTTCTTCAAATTTCTTGATTGCTGTACGCATTGCGTTTGTTTGAGATGAATTTTTCGCATTCGCGTTAGCACTTGTACGTACGCGTTTGATTGCAGATTCGATATTTGGCATTTGTTTCACCTCCGATGATTTAGGTTTTACACTGGTCAGCCAATGTAATTCAACAGTAATCATTATACCTAATCCATTGTTCCATTGCAATAAAAGACGACAAGTTTTTTTCCTTAACAGACAATTTCAAGAAAAAAATAAGAAAATTTGCCAGAGCCTTAAGAAAAAAGCATACATTTTTTTTAAAACATGCTATGATAAAATAGATAAATGAAAAATGGTGGTGTCTTTGTGAGTATTGCATTATTGGTAACGATTACTTTGGTAATGGGTGTAATTTTTGTTAACGGTTGGACGGATGCGCCGAACGCAATTGCAACCGCTGTCTCGACTCGGGTGTTAAAACCGAATGTCGCAATTTGGATGGCTGTTGTGATGAACTTTTTAGGTGCATTAGTCATGACCTTTTTTAATGCCCAAGTAGCTGAAACGATTAGTAACATTGTTAGTTTTGACGCAAATGGAAACGCTTCACAGGTGGCTTTGGCTGCTTCGCTTTTTTCAATTGTGGTTTGGGCAGTTGCTGCGTGGTATTTTGGTATTCCCACAAGTGAAAGCCATGCGTTAATTGCCGGCTTGACTGGTTCGGCAATGGCATTAGGTGGTTTGGGTGCAGTCAATGGCTCGGAATGGATCAAAGTGCTTGTTGGTCTAGTTGTTTCTACCGTTATGGGCTTTGGCGGCGGTTATTTAATTGCCAAACTTGTTGTGAAAGCTTTCTCGGCTGTGCCTAGAAGAAAAGCCAACAAATTTTTTACAGTTGGACAAGCCTTTGGTGCAGGAGCTAATGCTTTTTTACATGGTGCGCAAGATGGGCAAAAATTTATGGGCGTGTTCATGTTAGTGCTTTTTTATAATAATTTAGTCGAAAAAACAGGTGGCGGTTTTGTGATTCCGTTATGGGTTATGGTTCTGTGTTCCATTACAATGGGCATTGGAACTTCTGTGGGCGGCATGAGAATCATTAAATCAGTCGGGATGGATATGGTAAAACTTGAACGCTATCAAGGCTTCACTGCAGATTTAAGCACGGCTATTTGTTTATTTTTAGCATCGGCTTTTGGGATTCCAGTTTCAACTACTCATACAAAAACAACAGCGATTATGGGAGTAGGTGCTTCTAAGCGAATCTCAAGTGTTGACTGGCGTATCGTGAAAGAAATGCTGATAGCATGGATTTTAACTTTCCCAGGATGTGGGCTGATCGCTTATGTGATGTCAAAATTATTTATTGCAATTTTTTAAGGAGAGAAAAACATGGCACGTAAAAAACAATTTGATTATTTTGGAGAATTAAACCAGTTAGCAACAAATGCTTATGAAGCGGCAAAGGTTTTGCAAGAAATTGTAGACAATTATTCATTAGAAAACTTAGTAAAAAAATCAGAAGCGATTCATCAATTGGAAAAAGAGAATGATGAAATTGTTCGCAAAATTTTAAATGAACTCTATATTTCCTTTATTACGCCAATTGATCGAGAAGATATTGTCGATATTACGGATCACTTAGATAACATTATCGATAGCATTAATAGTTTGTCTTATTTACTTGATCATTTAGTTGTCGAAGAAATGATTGCGCCCGCGCTAGAATTAACTGCTTATATTGTTAAAGCGACAGAAGGCGTTAAATCAGCAACGAAGGAATTTGCAAAATTTAAGAATTCTAAAACGTTAGTTTCATTGATTGATGAAGTGAATACGATTGAATCTCAAGGCGATAAATTATACAGTAGCGCCATGAAAGATTTGATGACCAACGAAAAAGATTTATTGAAAGTTATCAAGTGGAAAGATGTTTATGATCAGCTTGAGCGCACGATTAATGATTGTGAATCAGCTGTTAATATTATTGTCGGAATTGTCATCAAAAATACGTAAAGAAAAGAGGGGGGAGCTGTTGGTTAAAGTAATTATTGATGCTGATGATTTTGGGATGTCAGAAGCGATTAATCATGGCATTATCAAAAGTTATGTCGATGGTTTAACAACGTCGACACTTTTGATGCCCAATTTACCAACAGCAGAACACGCCGTTGCGTTAGCAAAAAATTATCCAGGCTTATTTGTAGGTCAGCATACGAATTTTTTATTAGGGAAACCTTGTGCGGACCCATGTGTGATTCCTTCACTGGTAGATGAACAAGGCAATTTTCATCGCTCTTCTTATTATCGTCAACAAAAGCAAGTAACCTTCGTATATGAAGAAGTACGACTTGAAACGATTGCGCAATTGACGCGCTTTAAGGAACTAACTGGACATTATCCTGAACATTTTGATTGCCATTCGATTGGTGATGAAGTGGTTGATCAAGTATTTTTAGAATTAGCAGAAGAGTATGGACTTCATACAACCCTGAAATATAGTGGGGAAAAAGAATATCCACCGCAACAAGGTTATTTCAAGGTAACACATTTGTTAGAGTCTGGGGCGCTATCTTATATTCACGAAGGCGTATCAGTGGAGAATTTTTTAGAAGATGACTTTGGTTTATTACGGATGCCGGAATCGGCAATTGCTGAGATGCATTTTGATGTTGGGTATTTGGATCAATTTGTGTTAGATAATTCTTCATATACCACTTTACGCTGCAAAGAATTAGCAACGATTTGTGATCCTCGTGTTCGTCAGTGGTTTGAAGAACAGGGGATTGAGCGAATAACGTTTGGCGATTTAAAAAAATAAAACCGTTGCTTTCACTGTTGAAAGCAACGGTTTTATTTTTATGAGAATAACCAGTAGCCAATTAAAATCGCACCTAAAATTACACGATACCAACCGAAAACTGTAAAATCGTTTTTCTTCAAGTAATTTAATAAGAATTTAATCGCAATGATGGAAACAACGAAGGCAACAATAGAGCCAGTTAATAAAATAATGATTTCTTCTGACCCAAACGTATTTCCTTTGGCCAAGAATTTAAAGATTTTTAAAAAACTTGCTCCAAACATTACTGGAATTCCTAAGAAAAATGAAAACTCTGTTGCAACGAAACGTGAGGCCCCAATTAAGATTGCCCCTAAAATGGTCGCTCCTGAACGTGAAGTTCCTGGAATTAATGCCAGTACTTGGAAAGCACCAACGATTAAAGCGGCTTTATAAGTGAAGTCTTTTAGATTAGTACACTTCGGTGCAACATTTTTATTTCGTTTTTCAATGATAATAAAAGCAATCCCATAAACAATTAACATAATCGATACTGTTAAAAAGTTATAAAAATGTGCATCTAAATAATCATCAAATTTTAGACCAATAACTGCCGCTGGTAAACAAGCGACTAAGACTTTAGACCAAAGAATCCAAGTATCTTTTTTCTCTTCGCCATTTTTCTTTGGTGAGAAAGGATTCAATTTGTGGAAGTATAAAATAACAACCGCCATAATCGCTCCCAATTGGATAACGACGTTGAACATTTCCATAAAATCTTTACTTAGATCGAGTTTAATAAACTCATCCACTAAAATTAAATGTCCGGTACTACTAATTGGAAGCCACTCGGTAATTCCTTCGATAATACCAAGAATAATTGCTTTCCATAGGTTAGCAAAAAGCATGTCACCATTCCTTTCTGAAATAAATGCAAAATACATCAAGTATAAGTATACCCGCTGACAAAGTAAATGCCAATGCAAATTCTTATTTTAAAATAAATTTTAGAATTATACAAAGGTGCCACTTGTAATTCATGAAACTTTTTTCTATACTAGTGATACTTTAAAAAATGGGGGAAGAGAAATGTTTGGATTTTTGAAGAAAAAGAATGAAGTTGTCGAAAATAATACAATGTATGCCGTTGCCAATGGAACCGTTATCCCAATTAGTGAAGTGAATGATCCTGTTTTTTCACAAAAAATGATGGGAGATGGCTATGCAGTAGTTCCAGAAAATGGTGAAATTTATGCACCTATTGAAGGAGAAGTTTTAAGCGTTTTCCAAACAAAACATGCCATTGGTTTAAAAATGACAAACGGTCTTGAAATTTTATTACACATGGGTATCGATACGGTGGAGTTAAACGGGGCACCGTTCACTATTAAAGTGAAAGAAGGCGACCAAGTGACTGCAGATACGGTGGTCGCAATTGCTGATTTAGAAGCAATTAAAGCAGCTGGTAAAGGAACTGAAATGGTTGTCATTATTACCAACATGGATAAAGTAGCACAATTTTCGTTAGAGAAAACTGGCGTGGTTACAGCTGGTACACCAGTTGGCTCTGCCACAGCCAATTAATGCATTAGACGAGGTCGGGACAGAACCGTTTAGCTCCGAGAAATAAGAAGAAATTTCCGAAAATTGATCTTTGATTTTTGGAGAATTTCGGCTTATTTCCGAAGGAGTTGGTTCTGTTCCCGCCGTTTATCAGTTTTTGAGCGTGGAGCAAAAATCCAAGGTGATTTTTGTTCCACGCTCGTTTTTTTTTGAACAGAAATAAAATTTTATTTTGGAATTAAAAAATATTTAGAAAAATAGTTGAAATTTTATTTCAAACAAGTTATAATGAAAGCGTATTAGAGAGGAGCTAAAAAGATGTATGGTATTTCAGTTTTTCTTGGTGAAGAGATTACAAACGATACAATTATTTATATCAAAAAGATGAAAGCGCTTGGATTTGATGGTATTTTCACTTCTTTACACATTCCAGAAGATGATACTTCCCTTTACCGCCAACGCTTGACTGATTTAGGGGCAATTGCTAAGGCAGAAAAAATGAAAATTATGGTAGATATTTCAGGTGAAGCGTTAAAAAGAGCGGGTTTTTCTTTCGATGAATTAGAGCCTTTAATCGAGTTGGGCGTAACTGGCCTTCGGATGGACTACGGCATTACGATAGAACAAATGGCTCATGCTTCACATAAGATTGATATAGGATTGAATGCTAGTACCATTACACTGGAAGAAGTGGCTGAGTTAAAGGCTCATCAAGCGGACTTTTCTCGCTTAGAAGCTTGGCATAATTATTATCCAAGACCTGAAACCGGCATTGGAACAACATTTTTTAATGAAAAGAACCGCTGGCTTAAAGAATTAGGCTTACAAGTTTTTACTTTTGTGCCAGGAGATGGGCAAACAAGAGGCCCAATTTTTTCTGGTTTACCAACATTAGAAAAACATCGGGGGCAAAATCCTTTCGCCGCTGCCGTTGGTTTGATGGCTGATCCTTATGTCGATGCTGTTTATATTGGTGATCCTACAATTAGTGAGCGAACCATGGCTCAATTTGGTTATTATCACCAAACCAATCAATTTCTGTTAGAAGTAGCACCTAGCGAGAGCCGCTATTTGAAGCGAATACTTGGGACTCATACCAATCGTTTAGATGCTGCAAGAGATGTTTTGCGAAGTGAATTATCAAGAACGAGTGAAATGTTCAGAAAAGATGAAATTGCAACGATTGAGTCAGAGCAGACTGAAGCACGTCCAGTGGGAACCGTAACGATTGATAATGAAAAATATGGTCGCTATATGGGAGAAATTCAAGTCACACTTGTGGACTTGCCGAAAGATGAAAAAGTCAATACGATTACACGAATTATTGAAAAAGATCAAACGATATTGCCGTTAATCAAGGCAGGCAATCAATTTACGCTAGTCACGGAAGGAACGATAGAAAATGAATTTAGAAAACTTAACAACTGAACGTAGAAATGAAAATACAATGGGCTTAGATGAGATGAGTGTCAAAGAAGCTTTACAAAAAATGAATCAAGAAGACCAAAAAGTTGCAATGGCAGTGGGTCAAGAATTAGCAGCCATTGAACCAGTGGTAGAAGCCATCATCAAAAGCTTCAATCAAGGCGGCCGCTTGATCTACATGGGCGCTGGTACGAGTGGTCGGTTAGGTGTCTTAGATGCAGCCGAATGCGTACCAACTTTTGGCGTCGAGCCAGAGATGGTTCAAGGCCTCATCGCTGGTGGTCAAAAAGCAATGACTGTCGCAGTAGAAGGTGCTGAAGATTCAAAAGAACTAGGTCGTCAAGATTTAGTTGATCTAAAATTATCAGCAAATGACATTGTTGTTGGGATTGCAGCCAGTGGTCGGACGCCTTATGTAATTGGCGGTTTAGAATATGCTACAACGGTGGGAGCAGCTACCGCAACTGTGGCATGTAATAAAAATGCCGAAATTAGTAAATATGCGCAAATGCCGATTGAAGTAGATGCAGGACCTGAATTTTTAACAGGTTCGACTCGCTTGAAATCTGGGACAGCTCAAAAATTAATTTTAAATATGTTATCAACTATTTCCATGATTGGTATTGGGAAAGTCTACAATAACTTAATGGTTGATGTAAAACCAACCAATGAAAAATTAGTGGAGCGTTCCAAACGGATTATTATGGAAGCAACGGGTTGTAGTTATGAAGTTGCCGAACTAAAATTTGTAGAAGCAGAAGAAAATGTGAAGTTAGCAATTGTAATGATTTTAACTGATAGTACTAAAGAAGAAGCAACACAAAAATTAATTGACGGGAATCAATTTATCAAGAATACATTAAATTAAGGAATTAGGAGGGTGTTTTAACATGGCAGAAGAAAGAATTAAACGCATTGCTGATGGGATTTATAAAGAAGTTGGTGGTCAAGAAAACGTGGACAAAGTCATTCATTGTATGACTCGTGTTCGTATGGATATCCGCGATTATGACAAAGTAGATATTGAAGGATTGAAAAAAATTGATGGCGTTATGGGCGTCGTAGAAGACGATACGTTGCAAGTAGTTGTTGGTCCAGGGACTGTTAACAAGGTTGCACAAGAAATGGTAGATCAAGCAGGTGTCAAATTGGGAGAACCATTTAATCATGACACCGCAACTGATGCTTCAGCAGGCAAATCTGGAAAAGATTTAGTAGAAGAAAAAGCCGCTCAAATGAAAGCACAACAAAAAGCGAAACAAAATAACACTTCACCATTTAAAAAAGTGTTAAAAGCTATTTCTAGTATCTTTGTTCCGATGATTCCTGCCTTTGTTGGGGCTGGTATTATTGGCGGGATTGCAGCTGTTATGTCTAACTTAGTTGTTGCTGGTGATATTTCAGCTTCATGGCAACAATATATTGATGTCTTAAATATCATTAAAAATGGGATTTTTGCTTATTTAGCTCTTTACACTGGGATTAACAGTGCCAGCGTTTTTGGTGCAACGCCAGCGTTGGGTGGTGTTATTGGGGCAGTCACAATGTTGACAGGAATGAATCCAGATGCTCCAATCAGTAATATTTTCACTGGGGGAACATTATCTGCAGGACAAGGCGGAATTATCGGTGTTATTTTTGCCGTATGGTTATTATCATTGTTAGAAAAACAATTGCATAAAATTGTCCCAGAATCAATTGATATTATCGTAACGCCAACCATTTCACTTTTAGTGATTGGCTTAGCAACTATTTTCTTAATCATGCCTGTAGCCGGAGCTATTTCTAATGGCTTAGTTGGTATTATCAATGTTGTCTTAGAAAAAGGTGGCATGGTTGCTGGCTTTACTCTTGGTTTAACCTTCTTGCCAATGGTAATGTTTGGTTTACATCAAATTTTGACGCCAATCCACATTGAAATGATTAATCAAACAGGGATGACTTTGTTATTACCAATCTTGGCCATGGCTGGTGCGGGACAAGTCGGTGCAGCTTTAGCATTATGGATTCGTTGTAAATCAGATAAAAAATTAGTTGAAATGATTAAAGGTGCCTTGCCAGTTGGGATTTTAGGTATTGGTGAACCATTAATCTACGGAGTTACTTTACCATTAGGACGTCCATTCATTACTGCTTGTATCGGCGGTGGTATTGGTGGTGCGGTGATTGGGGCCTTCGGTAATGTTGGTGCGATTGCTATTGGACCAAGTGGGGTGGCTTTAATTCCATTAATTGCCAACAACCAATGGCTTGCATATGTATTAGGTTTATTGGCTGCTTACGCAGGTGGTTTTGTAGCAACGTTATTCTTTGGGATTCCTAAAGATATGCAAACAACTAAATAATAAATAGAAAAAAGGAGAACTTGGCTTCTCCCTTTTTCTTTGTTAAAATTTAATTGCGTAGGAAATGGTGTATCAGGAGGGGTGTTTATGCAACAAAATATTGTCTTATCTATCCAAGATCGTCTACAACAATTACCAAAATCAGAACGAAAAATCGCAGAATATATTTTAAAAAATACAGAAACAGTTATTTCAATGAATGCGCAAGAGCTAGCGAAACAAGCAGGATCAAGTCCAGCGGCAATTATTCGCTTTTGTCATTCTATGGATGTGAATGGCTTCACAGAGTTGAAACTTTTATTATCTGCAAATCTTGGTCAAATGAAGCAGCAAATGTACACTGAAGTTACTAAAGGGGAATCAACAGCTGATATTAAACAAAAGTTACAGGCGCGCTTTGTTCATGTGGTTGAGCGAAGCGGTCAGACATTAGAGGATGTCGCAGTGAATGAAGCCGTTGATTTGTTGGAAAAAACAGAAGTAATTTTTGTCTATGGATTAGGTGCCTCTTCGTTGGTTGCTCAAGATATTTATCAAAAGTTTACGCGATTAGGCCGAACGGTATTTACAACATTGGATCATCATTTATTTGCTTCTATGTTAGGCTCAACAGAAAAGCCTAGTGTTTTTATTGTTATTTCTAATTCTGGAACGAATAAAGAAGCAAGTACTTTAGCTGATTTAGCGAAGCAGCAAGGGATTCCTATTATTAGTATCACACAAGATGAAAAATCAGTGATTGGTGAAAAAAGTGATATCGTCCTCCAAACCTCTAGTGGGGAAGACGTGCCATTGAGAAGTGCGGCTACTGTTTCCTTGGTGGCACAATTGTATGTAGTTGATGTTTTATTTTTTGCTTATGCAGCAAAAAACTATAAGGAAACCTTAGAAAAAATTCAAATCTCAAGAAAAAATGTAGAACGTTTAAAAGAATAAATAAAAAGAGAAGGGTATCTGTCATTTTGACAGATACCCTTCTCTTTTTTTACAATAAACGGCGCTTTTCAGCGATCTTTTTTCCCTTTTCAATATAAGAAATATCATTAATTCCTTGAATGGTAAATGTTCCTTTTTCGTAAGTTAAGGTCGTCACGCTACCATTCTCCAGCGCCATCTGCATAGGCAAACTTGCATCAATTAAGGAAAGTAAAAAGGAAATTGTTAGTCCATGGGAAACCACCATGACTTTGCCGCCACCATTTTTTTCTCGATGATGAGCGATATCTTCGAAACCAGACCAAACACGATCACGGATAACTTCATAAGGCTCCGCCCAGTCAGCCGTATCGGCTTCAATAATAGCATTTGCTAGCTCACGATAGGTAATCTTTGTGGTCATCATGTCCTCATAACTTTTAAAAGCTAAAATGCGTGGCACCACACCCCAAAGTTCACCATCATAGCCACCATCTAAAGAACCAAAACACCACTCACGAATCCGTTTATCGGTTAGGTAAGGAATCTTTTGGTGGTTTTGCTGTTCTTGTAAAATAATCTGAGCGGTTTGCATGGCACGACCACTATCACTACTATAGGCTTCCTTAAAGTCTATGTCCCTAAGACCTAAGCCTAAATGATAAATGCCTTCTTCTCCTTGTTTGGTTAAGGGGGTATCTGACCAGCCTTGGGTACGGCCAATCGTATTAAACATCGTTTTTCCGTGACGAATAATATAAAGTGTCGTTGCTTCAGTCATTGCTACTCCTCCTAAGTTTCTTTAAATAGTGAATAAATCTCTAATTAAAAAATGGGTTTGTGGCTTTTTCATGTTGAATGGTCGTGGCATCACCATGGCCTGGATAAACAGGAAATTCTTCTGGTAAAGTGAATAGATAGGTCGTAATGCTGTGTAATAATTGTTGCATATCACCAGTGTGTAAATCGGTACGACCAATACTACCTTTAAACAATGCATCCCCAACAACAACAAAATCATCAAAGACAAAGCTGACGCTACCAATTGAATGACCAGGTGTTGGGACTACGGAAAATTTCATGCCGCCAATTTCATAATCGGTTAGTTTAAATTCATGTTCGGCGGGTTGAACAATAATATTTGCTATATCATCATGTCTGCCTAATCCTGAAAGATTCAAAATAGGATTGGAAAGCCACGCTTGTTCTAATGGACTAACATAAACAGGGATTTGATAATGATGGCGCAATTCTTCTACCGCACCAATATGATCATAGTGAGTATGTGTTAATAAAATAGCGGCTGGTTTCTTCCCTAAACGGGTAATTTCTTGAATTAGTTTTGCTCCTTCTGCACCTGGATCAATAATTAATAATGCTTCTTCATTATAAACAAGATAACAGTTTTCTTGAATAACACCTGTTCTAATTTGTTCGATCTGTATCATCTCAGGACCTCCTAAAGTTCTAACGATTCTCTTCAAGTATACCGAAGAATCTTAAGAATAGAAAGTTTTCTTGTTTATCCAAAGAAAAAATAAATCATTTTTAGAATGTTCGGTTTTTGCTTGTTTTAACACGTATTTTTTTTAAAAAAATCACATTTTTATAGTTATTAAGCGAAAGTTTATGTATAATCTTCATGTGATAGTAAGGAGGAGTATTAAATGTTTCATTTTGTAATAAAAGGAACAGGTTTTTCTAGTAAAAATTTGCAAGAGATTAAAGTTTATGAAGAGACACTTTTTTGTATAGATGAGGCCGGAGTAATTCAGGAAATAATTGAACCAGATGCTGAAGCGTATGAAACTGTGCTAGCAGAACAAAAAGAGGCACAACGTTTTCAAGAATTGCCCCAAGATTCTTATCTTTTACCCGGCTTTGTTGATTTACATGTCCATGCACCTCAGTGGGCACAATCTGGGACCGCCTTGGATATTCCATTGTATGAATGGCTGAATACGTACACGTTTCCTTTGGAGTCCAAATTTGCAGATTTAACATTTGCCCAACAAGTCTATGATGAACTGGTAACCCAATTGTTAGCTAATGGGACAACAACAGCCCTTTATTTTGCAACCATTCATTATGAAGCTAGCCGTCGTTTGGCAGAGATTTGTGCGGAAAAAGGGCAGCGTGGCTTAATTGGCAAAGTTGTAATGGATGATCTTAATGAGAATCCTGAATACTATCGTGATCAAACAACGCAACAAGCATTAGAAGAAACGGAACGGTTTATTCAAGAAATTCAAGCATTAGCGCAGCAAACAAAACAAGGCGTGTATCCCGTTGTAACTCCGCGTTTCATTCCTAGTTGTACAGAAGAAGCACTTAAAGGATTAGGAGAATTAGCAGCGAAATATCAAGTCCATGTTCAAAGTCATTGTAGTGAGAGTGATTGGGAACATCAATTTGTTCAAGAACGTTTTGGAAAAAATGATGCTCAAGCATTGAATGATTTTGGTTTATTGACAGAAAAAGCAGTGATGGCACATGCAGGCTTTTTAGAAGAAGCAGATATGAATTTATTCCATGAAACAGGGACGGCTGTGGCGCACTGCCCAATCTCTAATGCTTATTTTGGCAATGCAGTAACACCGATTGCAAAATTAGTACATCAACATCAAGTAGAAGTTGGTTTAGGTAGTGATCTTTCAGGTGGTTTTTCACCAAGTCTTTTTGACAATTTAAAGCAAGCGGTTATTTCTTCTAGAATGTTAGAAGATGGTGTCGATGCTACAAAAAAACCAGAAGTACGAGGTGTTAAAACAGCACGGATTGCAGTAAATGAAGCGTTTTATTTAGCTACTGCTGGTGGTGGTCAAGCGCTAAGTTTGCCAATTGGAAAATTAGAAAAAGGGTATGCTTGGGATGTTCAAATTATTAATACAAGCTTGTCACAAGCACGAATCCCTAAAAATCCAGGGGAATCATTGCTTGATATTTTCCAAAAAATCTTATATTTAGCACGACCAGAAAATATTCGAGAAGTCTGGGTACAAGGTGAAAAAGTACATGATAAAAATTTAATGTCAGCAACTAAAGGAGTATAAAAAATGAGTGAAAAGAAACAAAATAATCTTCATTTAACAGTGGGGCCAGAAGATTCAGTATCTTTTGGGCAGGCCACTATGTTAGGGATTCAGCATGTCTTAGCAATGGACGTGTACGTCGTACCTGTGATCATTGCTTCAATTATTGGGATTAGCACAGCACAAACGTCTTCTTTAATCCAAGCAACATTCATAGCAGCAGGACTTGCCACGATTATTCAATCTCATTTTTGTATGAGATTACCAGTTGCGCAAGGCCCTTCATTTATTCCAATCGGGGCAATTGCAGGAATTTATTTTGCCAATAACCAACAAGGAAATGGCTGGGGCGCAGTTTTAGGTGCTAGTTTAGTGGGGGCAATTGTTGTTATTATATTAGGATTTACTGGTATCTTTAATCGTTTAATCACTAAATTTGTTCCACCAATTGTGGGAGGAACAATTATTTTTGTGGTGGGTCTTTCGTTAATGCCAGTCGCTTTATCGGATAATATTTACCACGCAAAAGGGGAATTAGGACAAAATATTTTATTAGCATTTATAGCAGCGGGGACGTTGATCTTCTTTGCGCTCTTAGGTTCTGCTTTGAAAAAAGGGCGGATTTTCCGCGTTTCTTCTGTCATTTTGGCATTATTATTTGGGAGCATCGCGGCACAATTATTAGGGGTACTTGATTTATCGGCCGTTAGTGAAGCGGCTTGGTTTAGTTTGCCTCAGTTACCATTAGTTAACTTTTCTTTCCAATTTGATTGGTCAGCCATTGCCACGATGTTAGTTATTTATCTGGTTTTAATGGCGGAAACAACAGGCACTTGGTTTGCTGTGAGTCATGTTGTCGCTGAACCTTTGACCGAAGAAAAAATTAATCGCGGCGTAATTGGTGAAGGCTTAGGTTGCTTAGTTTCTTCATTCATTGGCGGAACGCCAGTAACTAGTTACTCTACAAATGCTGGGATTATTTCAATCACTGGAGTTGCTAGTCGCAAGGTTTTTGTGGCTGCAAGTGCGTGGTTTGTCTTATTTGGCTTATCTGGAAAACTTTCCACCTTGATTTCGGCCATTCCGGCACCAGTTATCGGCGGTGTTTTTGTGGTTGTTTGTGGCATCATTTCTGTAAGTGGAATGAAAGTCATGAGCGATGTAACAATTCATGAAAAAGAGATGTATGTAATTGCCGTTCCGATTATTATGACATTAGCGTTGACATTGTTACCAAAAGAGTTTTTGGAAACTCTACCACAATTTTTACAATATTTATTTAGTTCACCCGTGGCAACTGCCTCAATTGTTGCTATTTTATTGCAGGCCATTTTACCAAACGTTCAAGAAGGGTAAAAAGATTAATTTTCGTTAAAACGCCTTTGACAAGTGGCGGTAAATAGTGTAAATTAACAATGGTGTTTGTAAACACGAACGTTAAATGACCGAATGTTCGGTTTTTACGTTATTTTTGTAAATAACTAGGAGGCAGTAAGTATGAAAGTTTTTGATTATGAAGATGTCCAATTAATTCCCAATAAATGTATCGTGAATAGTCGTTCTGAATGTGATACTACAGTAACTTTAGGAAAACATTCGTTTAAAATGCCTGTCGTTCCAGCGAACATGCAAACAATTATTGATGAAACGATTGCGGAAACCCTTGCTGAAAATGGTTATTTTTATATCATGCATCGGTTTGATGAAGAGGCGCGAGTGCCATTTATTAAAAAAATGCAACAAAAGGGCTTAATCACGTCAATTAGTGTGGGTGTGAAAGAAGGGGAATACGCTTTTGTTGAAACGTTAGCCCGAGAAGGTTTAGTTCCTGACTACGTGACAATTGATATCGCCCATGGTCATTCAAATGCGGTGATTAATATGATTCAACACTTGAAAAAATTTTTACCAGAAACGTTCGTTATTGCGGGCAATGTTGGAACGCCAGAAGCCGTTCGCGAATTAGAAAACGCTGGAGCCGATGCCACCAAAGTGGGGATTGGACCAGGAAAAGTATGTATTACTAAAATTAAGACTGGCTTTGGGACAGGTGGCTGGCAGTTAGCGGCTTTACGTTGGTGTGCCAAAGCTGCTCGGAAACCAATTATTGCAGATGGTGGAATTCGGACCCATGGAGACATTGCAAAATCTGTGCGTTTTGGGGCAACTATGGTCATGATTGGTTCATTATTTGCTGGACATGAAGAATCACCAGGTGAAACAAAAGTGGAAGATGGCGTTGTTTACAAAGAATACTTTGGTAGCGCCTCTGAATTCCAAAAAGGCGAAAAGAAAAACGTTGAAGGCAAAAAAATCTGGTTACGCCATAAAGGGAAGTTGGCAGATACTTTAGTCGAAATGCAACAAGATTTACAATCTTCCATTTCATACGCGGGAGGTCGTGATTTAGAAGCGATTCGTAAAGTTGATTATGTGATTGTAAAAAATTCTATTTTTAATGGTGATACCATTTAACATTCAACTATAGACTGAAAAGAAGACAGCACGTAGTGCAGAAATTAAAATGATTTCTGCATTACGTGCTTTTTTTACTTTACCTATCGTAGTAATCGTGTTAAGATAATTACAACGACAGACGTAGTACGATAGTTGAAGTACTTGAGGGAGGAATTTATGTGATTGGTAGTGATGCAATTCGAGGATACAACGATACCTTTATTCTCTCAATCTTACAATCCGGCGCTTCATATGGTTATGCGATTTCTAAACGCATTCGTGAAATTTCTAAAGAACAATATTCGATTAAAGAAACGACACTTTATTCTGCTTTTACACGTTTAGAGAAAAATGGCTACATTGAATCATTTCCAGGAGAAATAACGCATGGCAAAAAGCGGACCTATTATCAAATAACCCATGCAGGAGAGTGTTATTTAGAGGAAAAGTTACTAGAATGGGAAGTAACAAAAGACGTCGTCGAAGCATTTGTAAAGGAGATGGGAAAATGAAAATTATAGAAGAATTTATTGATAGCTTATTTTCAGGCGTTGTTGAAACACCTGAAACAAAACAATTAAAGGCGGACTTATTAGCAAATGCTGAGGATCGTTATGAAGATTTGCTCAGCCAAGGAAAATCGGAAAATGAAGCAATTGGTACAATTATTTCTGAATTTGGTACTATTGATGAATTAATGGAAGAATTGAATTTAGAAAATAAACAAGTGGATGAAACAAACGATTCAATGAACGGTTTGCCAGAAATTTCAGTGGAGGAAGGACTTGACTATTTAGCTGTCCAACGTAAAGGTGCTATTCAAATTGGCCTTGGTGTTGTTGCAATCATGGTGGGTGTTGGCTTGCTGGTTGGTATGCGTGGTGTTCTTTCTAACGGTCTTGGTTTAGTTGGTCTTTTCATAGGTGTGGCAATTGGCGTTCCATTATTTATTGTTGCTGGTAATCGGTTTGTTGCAATGGACAAACAACTGGGGCAACGATTGATTCCGATTAAGTTAAAAAAAGAAGTTGCACAAAGAGAACAAAGTTTTCAACGATCATTTATTTTTTGTATGGCAGCGGGCGTCGTTTTTTGTATTTTGGGTTTAATCCCAGTTGTTGTCTTTAGTAGTGGCCTTCATCTGATGATGCGCCGTTCCATGCATCAAATGATGGGCGGACAGTATTATAATGGAACGATGGGGATTAGTTGGCTCTTCTTTTTAGTATCGGTTGGCGTCTTCTTGTTTATATTTGGTGGAGTAATTAAAGGAAGTTTTAATAAATTGTTGAATGAAACTTATTTTTATTCAGAACATGTTGGTCATCCTGATTTTGCCCCTCAGCAAACAAAAACAGAGGAAGGACCTGTGGGAAATCCTGTCGGTGCAATTATTGCATCCGTTTATTGGCCCTTAGTTGTTGCACTCTATTTATTTATTAGTTTTGTTTTAGGGGATTGGCGGTTTAGTTGGTTAATCTTTATGTTCGCAGGAATCTTTTATAACACCATCCAAGCATTTTTACACAAACATTGAGACAAACCTGTTAATAGTAAAACAGAAAAGTGGGACATTCGTCAAAACGGCTGCCCCACTTTTCTTGTATTTTCGATTGACAAAAGCATTAAACTGGATTACTTTTAACTCATCCAATTGTTGAGGTGATGGCTATGTGGCAACTTAAAAAAGAACAAAGTGTTCCCATTTATCGGAGTATTATGGAAATGATTGTTCAAAAGATTCAAACAGGCGAATTATTACCAGGTGAAAAAATCCCTTCGGAACGTAAACTGGCAGAATACTTGTCTGTCAATCGTTCAACCGTTGTTCATGCATTAGATGAACTGGTGGACTTAGGCTGGATTGTGCGAAAAAGAGGGAGCGGAACGATCGTCAACGAAGGAAAATGGGGGGTAATGATGACGCCACGAACGGATTGGCATCGTTATTTAGAACAAAATGTGTTCAAACAAGTTCATCCCTTGGTGGCAGAGATTGAGTTACGAGCTAAACAAAATTTACCAACTGACTTAGATATGTATACAGGCGAATTGCCGTTAGACTTAATTCCCAGTTTTGATTTTCCAGCATTAAACTGGAAACAATTTTTAAAAGAGGAAGCACAAGATGAATTAGGTTATTTGCCGTTAAGAAAAGAAATCCAAGCCATTACAGCAACGGAATATCAGCTTCATTTACCAAGTGAAAGTTTATTGCTTACTTCAGGTGCGCAACAAGCACTTTTTTTAGTTTTGCAAGTTTTATTGAGACAAGGAGATAGTGTTGCCGTAGAAGATCCATCTTTCTTCTATGCCTTACCAATTTTCCAAGCTGCTGGTGTGCGCTTATTTGGTGTGCCCATGACAGAGGAAGGGATTGATCTTGAAGCGCTAGAACAAACAATCCGACAACATCGCATCAAAATGGTTATGGTTAATCCTTCCTTTCAAAATCCGACTGGGACAGTGATGCCTTTAAGAAAAAGAGAACAGCTCGTGAAAGTCTGTCAAACGTATCAAGTTCCTATTTTAGAAGATGATGTTTTTGGGCAGCTAAGTTTTATCCCGAAAACAGAAATTCCTCCTTTAAAAAAATTAGATCCAGACAATGTCTTGTATATCGGTTCGTTGTCAAAAATTTTAGGTTCGACCACGAAAATTGGTTGGTTAAGTGCGCCCGCCTCCGTGACGAAACAAATTGCAGAAGCCAGAAAAATGATGGATGTTTCGTTGAGTATTTTTCCGCAGATGCTCGCTAAAATGGCGATTGAAGATCCTTCTTTTTCTGAAAAAATTATGTTATTAAATAAACAAGTGGAACAACGAGCAACAGCTGTATATCAAGTATTTAAATCGTTGTCAGAATGGGAAGTTTCGCCAGTAAAAGGCGGCTTTTATTTATGGGCGCATTGGCGTCAAGGGGCACTTAAGCCAGAAGATTGGCAAGTGTTTTTACGAGAAGGTGTTTTGGTAGCACCAAGTGTCGCTTTTAGTGAAAAACGTGGAAGTATTCGCTTGAACTGTTCCCGAATTTCACCAGAAGAAATGCCTCTTTTTTGTGAGCGAATGGTACGGATTACACGACAACTTTCTGAAAATAGACAAACAAAAATAGAACAGTAAGTAAGATTTTTCTTATAAAAATCATTTGCTGAGAGAAAACGCTACAACTTCCCTTTTCTAAACGAATATCCAATGCTATACTTAAAAAGTAAAAACAAAAAAACAAATGAGGTGTTTTCCATGTCTTGGGAACAAGTTTACCAACAATGGTTAAATGAAGAAAATATTCCAGAAAATTTAAAAAATGAATTAAAGGACTTAAATACAGACCCTGAAAAATGTGAAGATGCATTTTACGCACCATTAGAATTTGGGACTGCCGGGATGCGCGGAATTTTAGGCGCCGGTATTAATCGGATGAATATCTTTACGGTTCGTCAAGCGACAGAAGGGCTTGCACGTTTTATGGATACGCAAGATCCTGAAACAAAACGTCGCGGTGTAGCCATTGCCTATGATTCACGTCATATGTCTCCAGAATTTGCAATGGAAGCAGCTAAAACATTAGCTAAACATGATATTCCTTCTTTTGTGTTTGAAAGCTTACGACCAACACCAGAATTATCTTTTGCGGTCCGCTACTTTAAAGCTTTTGCGGGAATCATGATTACGGCTTCTCACAATCCAGCTGCCTATAATGGCTACAAAGTCTATGGTGAAGACGGTGGTCAAATGCCGCCAGCTGATGCAGATGCATTAACTAAATATGTTCGTAGTATCGAAAATCCTTTGAAAATTGATGTCTTATCAGATGAAGAAGTTGCCCACAGCGGTTTAATTAACATTGTTGGTGAAGAAGTCGATAATGCGTATTTGAAAGAAATTAAAACAGTTACGATTAATCAAGAATTAATTAACGAAATGGGTAAAGAATTAAAATTAGTTTACACTCCCTTACATGGAACTGGGAAAATGTTAGGAGAAAAGGCATTAAAACAAGCCGGTTTTGAAAAATTTGTTTTAGTACCTGAGCAAGCCGTTGCTGATCCTGACTTTACTACAGTTAAGTCACCAAACCCTGAAGAACATTCAGCTTTTGAATACGCGATTCGTTTAGGGGAAAAAGAAGGCGCTGATTTATTGATTGCAACAGATCCAGATGCTGATCGTTTAGGTGCTGCTGTGCGGATGCCAAACGGAGACTACCAAGTATTAACAGGAAATCAATTAGGTTCAATTATGATTCATTATATTTTAGAAGCCCATCAACAAGCAGGCACGTTGCCTCAAAATGCTGCGGTTCTAAAATCAATCGTTTCTAGTGAACTTGCTACAGCGATTGCTGAGAAATATAATACGAAGATGTTTAATGTTTTAACAGGTTTCAAATTTATTGCTGAAAAAATTCAACAATACGAAGAAGACCATAGTCAAACGTTTATGTTTGGTTTTGAAGAAAGTTATGGTTACTTAGTGAAACCTTTTGTTCGTGATAAAGATGCGATTCAAGCGTTAGTTTTATTAGCAGAAGTAGCGGCTTTTTACAAAAAACAAGGAAAAACATTATACGATGGCTTACAAGATATCTTTGAAGAATTTGGTTACTTTGAAGAAAAAACTATTTCCGTAACAATGAGCGGAATTGAAGGCAGCGGTAAAATCAAAGCTTTAATGGCAAAATGTCGTGAACAAGCGCCAACTGAGTTTGCCGGGATTCAAGTTGCTCAAACGGAAGATTTTAAAGAATTAACACGCACTTTTGCAGATGGTCAAACAGAACAATTACAAACGCCTCCTTCTGATGTGCTGAAATATCATTTAGAAGATGGCAGTTGGATTGCTATCCGACCATCAGGAACAGAACCAAAAATTAAATTCTATCTAGCGACAAAAGCAAAAAGTAGTTCAGAAGCTTCTGAAAAAATTGCTGCGTTTGAAGCAGTCGTTAATGAATTAACAAAATAAAATAAACGAAACAGGCTGTACGGAAAAAAGTACGAATGTTAGTGTTTGTGTCAAAAGCTAATTGACTTTTGACACAAACACTTTATTTAACTAAGGAGGGAATGCTATGAAAATTGGCTTTATTGGTGCTGGCAGTATGGGCGGTGCCATGATTAAAGGGTTACTGAAAGCTGAGGCAGTCAAGAAGGAACATTTATATGTGAAAGGCGGCTCAAGTGGAACCGCAGAAGCACTTCAAAAAGAGTGGGGCTTTCAACTTGTCACAGATTATGCACTTTTCCAAGAATGTAAGGTTATTTTTATTGCGACAGGAGCAAAGGTCGTGTTACCTGTCCTTCAGGAATTAGCCCCTCATTTTTCCAACGAAAGTTTATTGATTTCTGTTGCAACAGGTCATACCATACAAGAAGCACAAATGGCTCTTGGCAATAAAGAAGCCAAAGTTGTTCATGCCATTCCTAATACACCAGTTAGCGTGAATCAGGGTGTGATTGGCGTAGCCTTGGCACCAACAATTGAAGGCCAAACGAAGGACCTGGTAATGGAACTTCTTGCTACTTTAGGGTTAGTCAAAGAAATTCGTGAAGCGCAACTGGAAACTTTTGGTACTGTGGCTGGTTGCAGTCCAGCTTTTGTTGATATCTTTATGGAAGCATTGGGAGATGCAGCAGTCTTAGAAGGGTTACCAAGAGACTTATCTTATGAAATTGTCGCTCAAATGATAAAAGGAACGGCGACCTTAGCCTTAGACACGAAAAAACACCCAGGAGCATTGAAAGATGAAGTGACTTCTCCAGGAGGAAGTACGATTCGCGGTGTCATAGCTCTAGAAAAAAATGGCTTCCGTTATGCCGTGATGGATGCAGTTCAGCAAGCCAACCACGAATAGATGAAGAAAGTTGGAAAATCGACAAGTTTGTCATTTTTCCAACTTTCTTTGTGCCATATTTTTCGTAGGAAAGAACAATCGCAGTTCTTATTTTAAAAAACTCTGTGTTATAATGAGTGCAAAGTGAGGCGACTATAATGAAACAAATGGAAGAAATCAAACAAGTAAGTCAATTATATAAAGTATTAAGTGATCCAACACGTTTAAGAATTTTGCTACTTTTAAAAGAAGGCGAGCATAACGTAACGGCGATTAGTGAACAATTGGGAATGGAACAGTCCGCCGTTTCTCATCAACTAAAATTATTAAGAGATAGCCGGGTTGTCAAGGCACGTCGCGAAGGAAAAACGATTTTTTATACATTAGATGATCATCATGTAATAGATATTTTAAATCAGACCTTTGAGCATATTGAACATCGATAAAAAGTAGGGAAAAAATAGCGTAACTAGAATAGCGCTGTTGATGGAGGTAAAAATGAAGGATACCTTAAAGATCGGGTTACTAGGATTAGGGACTGTAGGCACTGGCGTTTTAACTCTTTTGAAAGAACATCAAGAGAAAATTTCACAAGTGACAGGAATGAATGTAGTCATTGAAAAAGCATTTGTCCGAAATCTTGAAACGAAACAAGCGCAAGCGGAAGAATACGGTCTGTCTTTAACAACTTCAATTGATGATATTTTAGAAGATAAAGAGATTCAAATCGTTGTGGAATTAATGGGAACCATTGAACCAGCTAAAACCTATATCATGAAAGCTTTAGAAAAAGGCAAACATATTGTGACTGCCAATAAAGATTTACTGGCGCAACATGGGAGTGAATTAGTAGCGTTAGCCCAAAAACATCATTGTGATTTATATTACGAAGCAAGTGTTGCTGGCGGGATTCCAATTTTAAGAACAATTGCTAATAGCTTAGCGGCAGACAATATTCAACAAGTTTTAGGGATTGTGAACGGTACGACGAATTATATGCTTACGCAAATGGTTTCTGCTGATAAAAGTTATGAAGAAGCTTTAGCAGAAGCGCAAGCGTTGGGATTTGCTGAAGCGGATCCGACAAATGATGTCGATGGAATTGACGCAGCCTATAAAATGGTTATTTTAAGTCAATTTGCTTTTGGGATGAATGTTTCATTACCACAAGTTGATATTCGTGGAATTCGCGGATTGTCTTTAGATGATGTCGCTATGGCTAAACAACTGGGGTATGAAATCAAATTGATTGGCTCTGCTGAACAAAATGAGAATAGTATCTCGGTAGAAGTGGCGCCTATGCTAGTCAATCAAAAGCACCCTATTGCATCTGTTCGGAATGAGTACAATGCAGTATTTATTAAAAGTGCAGGCGTGGGGGAATCAATGTATTACGGTCCAGGAGCTGGCGCTAAACCGACAGCAACCAGTGTGGTCAGTGATTTAATTACGATTGCTAAAAACATTCGCTTGGCAACGACTGGCCATATGTTCAATTCGTATCAACATAAAACCCAATTGACGAGTTCCGAAAATGTATTTGGGCAGTACTATTTTTCATTAGATGTTCCAGATACACCAGGACAATTTTTGCAGTTGACGCAATTAATGACTAAAGCAGAAGTCAGCTTTGATCAATTAGTTCAACAGAAATCAGATGGACAGCGAGCAAGAATTGTTGCCATTACACACCAGATATCAAAAGCACAAATGCAACAAGTTGTGACAGCTATTCAAAATACGGAAGCCTTTCAGTTATTGAATGTAATGAAGGTTATAGGAGATGAGTAAACATGTATGAAGGTTTGTTAAAACAGTATCAAGCGTATTTGCCCGTAACAGAAAAAACACCAATGATTTCTTTAGCCGAAGGAAATACGCCACTGATTCCTTTACCTAATTTATCCAAAGAATTAGGTATTCAATTATATGGAAAATACGAAGGCTTAAATCCCACTGGCTCATTCAAAGATCGCGGGATGGTGATGGCTGTAGCAAAAGCGGTAGAAGAAGGTGCCAAAGCGATTGTTTGTGCTTCTACAGGAAATACTAGTGCCGCCGCTGCTGCGTATGCCACAAGAGCAGGCATTAAAGCGTATGTAGTGATTCCAGAAGGAAAAATCGCACTGGGAAAATTGGCGCAAGCTATTATGTATGGGGCGGACATTATTTCGATTCCAGGTAACTTTGATGAAGCATTAAAAGCGGTGCGAGAGATTGCGAAAACTGAGGCAGTTGCGCTAGTTAATTCAGTGAATCCTTATCGCTTAGAAGGGCAAAAGACAGCAGCTTTTGAAGTTTGTGAACAATTAGGTCAAGCGCCCGATGTCTTAGCGATTCCAGTTGGAAATGCCGGCAATATTTCCGCTTACTGGAAAGGCTTTAAAGAATGGCATGAAAAACAAGGAACAACTTTACCAAGAATGCATGGTTTTGAAGCAGAAGGTGCCGCAGCGATCGTGAAAGGCCAAGTGATTGAGCAACCTGAAACCGTGGCAACAGCGATCCGGATTGGAAATCCTGCTAGTTGGCAATTAGCAGAACAGGCACGTGATGAATCGGGTGGTTTCATTGATGCCGTGACAGATCAAGAAATTTTAACGGCTTACCGAAAAATTGCTGCTCAAGATGGGGTTTTCATTGAACCTGGTTCGGCTGCTTCATTAGCTGGAGTTATTCAACATGTTAAAAGCGGTAAAATCAAAGCAGGTGAAACCGTCGTGGCAGTCTTTACTGGTAACGGGCTGAAAGATCCTGATACAGCAATGGAGACAGAAGTAGCTATTTCAAAAATGAGTGACGTGGAAGAAATGCGTCTGCACTTACGAAAAGGAGTCGCAACACTATGAAAATAAGAGTACCTGCCACTAGTGCCAACTTAGGACCTGGCTTTGATTCATGTGGCATTGCATTATCCGCTTATTTAACAATCAACGTTTTAGGTGAAAGTGAATTTTGGGAAATTCAACATACTTTGGGAGAAGAGATTCCTACTAATGAAGAGAATTTATTAATTCAAACGGCATTGAAAATTGCACCAGAATTAACACCAAAAGTTATTCGGATGGTTTCTGACATTCCCCTTGCAAGAGGACTAGGCAGTAGCTCAAGTGTGATTGTAGCAGGCATTGAATTAGCTAACCGACTAGCACATTTAAATTTGTCCCCTAAAGAAAAAGTCCGTTTGGCCACAGAGATGGAAGGACATCCGGATAATGTTGCCCCAGCTATTTTAGGAGATTTCGTGGTGGCTAGCCATGTAGAAAACCAAGTCTACCATGTCAAACATCACTTTCCAATGTGTGATGTCATTGCATTTATTCCAGAGGAACCGTTATTTACCGAAAAAAGTCGCGCTGTTTTGCCCGAAAAATTGGCTTATAAAGAAGCAGTCGCGGCCAGCTCAATTGCCAATGTTATGATTGCCGCAATTTTAAACGGGGATTTACCTTTAGCAGGCAAAATGATGGAACAAGATAAATGGCATGAAACGTATCGTCGTTCATTGGTTCCTCACTTAAAAGAAATTCGTCGTTTAACTCAGCAAAAAGGTGCTTATGGCTCTTTCTTAAGCGGTGCTGGACCTACTGTGCTAATCTTGTCGCCAGAAGAACGAACCAACGAAATTGTTCAAAGTTTGGAAAAATTGTCTACCAAAGCGAGCATTCAAATTTTCAATATTGATCAAGAAGGCGTTCAAGTCTTTTAAAAAAACGAGAAAAAATCACTAGTGATTTTTTCTCGTTTTTTTTTTTAATCCTCGGCTGTTTCCGTGGAATAATAACTATGATCTTCTAAGTTCAAAGCATTAAGAATCATTGAGGCAGTTTCTTCAATTGAAAGAGAAGCGACATCAATAACGATACAACCTAATTTTTGATAAAGATCATTAGCAAAAGCCAGTTCTCGCCGAATTTTTTCAATATCTGAATAAGAAGTATTTTCAGGTAATCCATATGCGCGCATTCGTTCTTTACGAATCCCGTTTAAAACATTGGGATCGTTGGTTAAGCCAACAATTTTTTTAGGGTCCATTTCGAATAATTGTTTCGGTAAATGTGCTTCAGGAATTAGTGGCAAATTAGCAACTTTTAAGTTCTTGTTGGCTAAAAAGAGACTTAGCGGTGTTTTAGAAGTTCGGGAAACGCCAAGAAGTAACACATCCGCTTCTAAAAAGCCTCGTGGGTCCTTGCCATCGTCATATTTGACAGCAAATTCCATTGCTTCAATTCGTTTAAAATAATTTTCATTCAGATGATGTAAGGCACCTGGTTCCCGCATGGGCGCGACACCTGTTAATCGTTCGATTTCCGCAACTGGTGGTGTCAAAATGTCAAAATGGAACAATTGATGCTCATTGAAAAATTGATTAGCAATCGCCACGAGATGATCATTAATAATAGTATGCAGTACCATGGCCTCTGCTTTTTTGGCATCTTCTAACGCTTGCACCAGTTTATCTTCGTCTTTAACGAATGTTCGTCTAATCAAAGTAAAATCAACAGTGGGGTACTGGGCCATTGAAGCAGCCGCCAATTTTGAAGCGGTCTCGCCAGCAGAATCTGAGATGACAAAAATCGTCACACATTTTTTTTCTTCAGAAATAGTCATAGAGGGTAAGTCCTTTCTTGCATTTTTAATAATTTTATTATACCATAAGTCCAGAATCTATTTCGTAATGATTCTGATTTAGGTTGGAGAGGGAGGAAATGGCGATGGCACCAGTAAAAACCAATATTGAACAAGCCTTAGAAACCATGAAAGCCAGTGGATTAAAATATACTAAAAAACGAGAATTACTGATGAGCTATTTGATTAAGCGAAATCGGTATGTTTCTGCACGTGAAGTGTATGAATTTATGAATGAAACCTTTAAAGGAGTCAGTTATGATACGGTTTATCGTAACTTGCATGACTTTGAGCGCTTGGAATTGCTGGAAAAAACAGAATTAAATGGCGAGCAAAAGTTTCGCTTCCGTTGTTGCCAAGAGGTGGAACATCATCATCACTTTATTTGTACGGTTTGTGGCAAAACGGAAGAAATTCACATGTGTCCGATGAATTTTTTCGAAGAACAGTTAAAAGGTTGTTCAATTGAGGGACATCGCTTTGAAATACTTGGTCGTTGTGCCGATTGTTGCGAAAAATAGCGAATAAGACGAAAAATCAAACAAAAATTTCGTATTTTATCAGTAGAGTGGTTGACGGTTATTTATGCTTTAGCTATAATATAACAAGGACAGTATTTTAATTTGTGGGTTTTTCCCACAAATAAGAAAAACGGTTACTTTTTAAGCTCGGAGGGAGGGAATAACATGTCAAAAACAGTCGTTCGTAAAAACGAATCTCTTGATGATGCTCTTCGTCGCTTCAAACGTTCCGTTTCAAAAGCGGGTACTTTACAAGAATCACGTAAACGTGAATTCTACGAAAAACCAAGTGTAAAGCGTAAGAAAAAATCTGAAGCAGCTAGAAAACGTAAAAAATTCTAGTTTTGAATGAATTGGAGTTGGTGGTATGTCATTGCTAACCACATTGAATGACGACATTAAAACAGCGATGAAAGCTAAAGACAAAGAAACTTTAGCCGTACTTCGTATGTTAAAGACTGCCATTCAAAATGATCAGATTAAAGCGGGCCGTGAATTGAACGGAGAAGAAGAACTCACTGTATTGTCTCGTGAGATGAAACAGAGAAAAGATTCTTTATCAGAGTTTGAAAAGGCGGGACGCGACGATCTTGTTGAAAAAGTAAAAGTTGAAATAGCAATTGTTGAAAAATATATGCCTCAACAACTAACGGAGGAAGAAATTCGTCAACTAGTTCAAGAGGTAATGACGCAAACTGGCGCCACTTCACCAAAAGATTTTGGTAAAGTGATGGGCGCTATGATGCCGAAAGTCAAAGGCAAAGCCGATGGCAACCAAGTTAACGCAATTGTGAAAGAATTATTACAAGAAAACTAAGAGCGTTATCGAAACTAGGACAGGATACTGTCCTAGTTTTTTTATGCAAAGAGAAAACCGGTAGCTTTTTACGGTTTTCTCTTTTTTGACTTTCAAAGTCAAATCAGGTACGACTTCTTTTTAAACAGATAAGAATGTGGTATCATTGTAAAGGACTATATAATAAAGGAGATGGACGTTTTTTGACAGATAATCAGTCAAAATCTTTGGAATTAATACTTACTGATTCTGATGATGCACACATGCTTTTAGGAACACATGATAAACATATCAAATTTTTAGAAGAGAATACCCACGTAACGATTAATAGTCGTGGCGAAGTTATTCAGTTAATTGGCGAATCATCAGAGGTAGAGTTAGTCGCTTCCGTGTTAAGAGCGCTACAAACATTAATTCAACGAGGCATCAAAGTGCATACGCCAGATGTCGTTTCTGCTTTAAAAATGGCCAAAGCTGGAAATTTAGAGGCGTTTATTGCCATGTATGAAGAAGAAATTATGAAGGACCATCATGGTCGGGCCATCCGAATTAAGAATGTTGGTCAAAAAAAATATATCGATGCAGTTAAAACTCATGACGTCATTTTCGGGGTGGGACCTGCGGGGACAGGAAAAACCTTTTTAGCCGTGGTGATGGCAGTAGCAGCCTTAAAAAAAGGCGAAGTACAAAAAATTATTTTAACTCGTCCAGCGGTGGAAGCTGGCGAAAGCTTGGGCTTTTTACCAGGTGACTTAAAAGAAAAAGTCGATCCTTATTTACGTCCAGTTTACGATGCCTTGTATCAAATTTTTGGTATGGATCATACAAATCGTTTAATGGAACGCGGCGTTATTGAAATTGCCCCGCTTGCTTATATGCGTGGTCGTACATTGGATGATGCTTTTGTCATTCTAGATGAAGCACAAAATACTACGGTTGCCCAAATGAAAATGTTTTTAACTCGTTTAGGGTTTAGTTCAAAAATGATTGTTAATGGAGATACTAGTCAGATTGACTTGCCACGTGGTGTAACAAGTGGTTTAGTTAACGCCGAGCGTACGTTAAAAGACATTGAAAAAATTGCCTTTGTAAATTTTGAAGCCAGTGACGTTGTGCGTCATCCGGTTGTAGCACAAATTATTCAAGCCTATGAAAAAGAACAACAAAAGCATTCCTAAGCAGTTAGGGAAGGAGTGAAAGTACCTTTTGAAAAAAGTACTTACAAAGTTAGGGGATCGTTTAGGTAAAGCCTATTTACCTATTTTATTAGCCGTTTTTTCTCTTCTTTTATTTATGATTATGTTTGGCAGTGTCCATCAGAAAAGAGTAGAAATTAAAGAAGGTCAACTGGCCGAGAAAACCATTCGTGCAAATAAAAATATCGAGAATACCTACGAAACAGAACAAAGAAAAAAATTGGCAGCAGAAGCTGTCACACCCGAATATATTTATCAAGAAGATACGGCATCTGTCCAACATAATCGTATTGATAAATTATTTAAATTGATTGATTCTGCGAATGAAAAAGTAGACAAAGAGTACAGCAACAAGCAAGCGAAGGCCAAAAAGGAAGAAACGATTCCTGCGCCGACCGTGGAAGAACGAGTAGCTAGCTTAAAATCATTATTTGAATCTTTACCGCAAGATGAAGTTACGTTTTATCAAAGTTTTCCTAATGTTTTTTATCAAACAATCTTTACATTAACCTCTGAGCAATTAGATAAGGTTCGTTCAGAAAGTTTGATGTTGGTGGATGACGCAATGCAAAATCACGTTCGAGAATCTGATTTAGATAAAATTCGCCAAGAAGCTAACGGTAAAATTCAATACTTAGATATTACGAGTACCATGCAACAAGTTATTCGTTACATTGTTAACCAAGGGATTGTGGTAAACGATATTGCCAATGAAAAACGAACAGAAGAGCTACGCCAAAAAGCGATGAATGCTGTTCAACCCGCAATGATTTATCAAGGCGAAATTATTGTTCGTGAAGGTACTCAAATTGATGCAAAAGCGGTCGAAAAACTTGAGTTACTAGGAATGACTAGTCAAAATACCTCTATTTTTCCGATGGTGGCATTAGCATTAGCTATTTTACTTCAAGTTGAAGTGTTGATTTTCTTTACAAAACAAGTGACTGAGCCTTCGCGACAACGCTCGTTTATTATCTTTTACACGGGTGCTATGCTAATCAGTGTTATTTTAATGAAATTCTTCCAGATTTTCCAAACAGAGCAGTTGATGTATATTCCCTTGTTCTATCCAGCAGCCTTTGCGCCGCTGATTCTAAATCATTTTGTGAATCGTCGTTCAGGGATAATCGCTGCCATTTTCCAAGTCGTTTTTGCGTTATTTATCTTTTATAATTCTATTGGTACAAACTCGTTGACGGTTATTCTGATTATGTACTTATTCTCAGGATTTCTAGCAACAGTTGTTAAACGGAAACGAATGAGTGAGCAAGTTTTCCCAGCTTTAATGTGGGTAGTGGTCTTTCCTGTTTTCATGGCGGTTGTCTTAATGATTTATCAAGGAATGAGTTTAACAGATGGTAAAACGTGGACAGCTTTAATTTGTGCAGGTGCAGGAACGGTACTTTCATTTTTAGCAACAATGGGCTTGCATCCATATATCGAATTATTAGTGACTGATGATAGTATGATTGTCTTGAATGAATTAAGTAATCCGAACCATCCGTTGTTAAAACAACTGTTAGAAGAAGCGCCAGGTACCTATCATCATAGCATGATGGTGGCTAGTTTGAGCGCTAACGCTGTTGCTGAGATTGGCGGGCGGTCGCTATTAACACGAGTTGCTTGTTATTACCATGACATTGGCAAAATTAAACACGCCAATTTCTTTGTGGAAAACTTACCTGCTGGTGCAGAAAATCCACATAACTTTTTATTACCAGAAGATAGTAAACAAATTATTTTTGGCCACGTAATTGATGGCGCCAAAATTTTAGAAGAGTACAATATGCCGCAAATGGTGATTGACATTTGTCGTCAACATCATGGCACAACATTGATGAAATTTTTCTATGTGAAAGCAAAAGAACGCAATCCTGAAATTAAAGAATCCGACTTCCGTTATCCTGGGCCACGTCCACAAACACGAGAAGCAGGGATTGTGAGTATTGCTGATACTTGTGAGGCTGCTGTGCGGGCGATGGATCATCCGACCAACGAAAAAATTCAAGCCTTTGTGCATAATGTGATTCAAGATAGAATTTCAGATGGCCAATTAGATGAATGTGGGTTAACGATGAAAGAGATTCGCATCATTGAAAAATCATTAATTAATGGATTATGCAGTACCTTCCATTCACGGATTAAGTATCCAAAAATGAAAGCTGAAGCAGAAGAAATGAAAGATGAACAAGAAAAGAGAGATGACTAATGGATATTACTTTCATTGATGAAACCGAGAAAGTACCAACAGAAGAAATCAAAGAAATCGAAAACTTGCTGCAATTTGCAGCGGGTTTTCTAGAAATTGCCGAAGATACGGAGATGTCGGTGACTTTTACAGATAACGCAGGTATCCAAGTGATTAATCGTGACTATCGGGGCAAAGATATGCCTACAGATGTCATCAGTTTTGCTTTAGAGGATGAAGGGGAAGACGAATTGCCAATTATTTTTGATGATGAAGAGTTGGCAGAGCTACCACGGAATCTAGGTGATTTAATTATTTCAACAGAGCGAGCAGCAGAACAAGCAGTTGAATATGGGCACACATTGGAACGAGAAATGGGCTTTTTGGCAGTACATGGCTTTTTACATTTGAATGGGTACGATCATATGGAACCTGAAGATGAAAAAGAAATGTTTGGTTTACAGAAAGAGATTTTAGATGCGTATGGCCTTAAAAGATGAGCAAACAGGAAAAAATAAACATTTTATTAATTCATTAGAATTTGCCTGGCAAGGAATCAAAACAGTTTTTCGAGAAGAACGTAATATGCGCAAACATGTGGCGTTTGGTGTCACGGCCATTGTGTTTGGTTTCTTGTTTTCCTTAACACTTGCTGAATGGCTGTGGTTGTTATTGGCTGTTTTTCTTGTCTGGTTGGCAGAAATTATCAACACAATTTTTGAAAATGTCGTAGATATGTTTACGGATTTTCACTTTCATCCAATCGGAAAAAAAGTTAAAGACATGGCCGCAGGAGCTGTTTTATTAACAGCCGGTTTCGCAGTGCTAGTAGGACTAATTCTATTTGTACCAAAAATTTTACAAATCATTCAAATGTGGAAATAAAAGGAGAAATACAATGACAACTGAACATAAATCTGGTTTCGTAGCCATTGTCGGCAGACCAAATGTTGGAAAATCAACATTGTTAAATCGAATTGTCGGCCAAAAAATTGCAATTATGAGTGACAAAGCACAAACAACTCGTAATAAGATTCAAGGAATTTATACAATTCCTGAAGCACAAATTGTTTTTATCGATACTCCAGGGATTCACAAACCTAAACACCGCTTAGGCGATTTCATGGTGGAAAGTGCCTATAATGCGATGCGTGAAGTAGATGCTACTTTATTTATGGTAAGTGCTGATCAAAAACGCGGGAAAGGTGACGACTTTATTATTGAACGATTGAAAAATAATAATAGTCCAGTCTACTTGATTATTAATAAAATTGACAAAGTCCATCCAGATGATTTATTGAGTATTATTGAAGACTATTCGAAACAAATGGACTTTAAAGAAATTATTCCCATTTCTGCCACTGAAGGAAATAATTTTGAGCATTTGATGGATGTTCTCGTTGAGCAAATGCCAGAAGGACCACAATATTTCCCTGATGACCAAATTACGGATCATCCAGAATATTTTATCGTTTCCGAATTAATTCGTGAAAAAGTGTTACTTTTAACAAGAGATGAGATTCCTCATTCTGTCGCTGTCGTTGTGGACTCAATGAAACGGGATGAAAACGATAAAGTCCATGTCCAAGCAACCATTATTGTGGAACGGGACAGTCAAAAAGGTATCATTATTGGCAAAGGCGGAAAAATGCTGAAACAAATTGGTACCAAGGCGCGTCAAGATATTGAATATTTATTAGATGACAAAGTGTATTTGGAGCTTTGGGTAAAAGTCCAAAAAGACTGGCGTGACAAAAAAATCTATTTACAAGATTTTGGTTATCGCAAAGAAGAATATTAAGAAAGTAGTGTTTGGGAAGCGAGTGTATAAACGAACTTTCCAAACACTACACTAATTTACATAAGAAATGGAAGTGAATTGAATGGCATTAGGGGAGACCAAAGGCATTATTTTATTTACGAAGGATTTTAAAGAGAAGGATAAACTCGTCAAAATTTTTACAGAATCCTATGGGAAATTGATGTTTTTTGTGAAAGGCGCGCATCGAAAAAATAATCCTCTTTTGCCAGCGATTCTGCCATTTACAGAAGCCGTCTACATCGGAAATTTTAGAGAAGAAGGCTTATCTTTTCTCAATAGCAGCAAAGAAGTTCAACCTTTTCGAAACATTCAACAAGACATATTTATTAACGCATATGGAACATATATTTTAAACTTAGTCGATGCAGCAATTGAAGATCAGCACTATGACCCTAATTTATTTCAATTTACCCACATGGCATTATCCGCTTTAAATGAGCAAAAAGATCCGGAAATCATTACAAATATTTTTGAAATTCAATTGTTAGAACGGTTTGGTGTACGACCAGAATGGCATCATTGTGTGGCTTGTGGCGAAACACAAGGGAAATTTGACTACTCTTCAAAGTATAGCGGTGTGCTTTGTGAAAAACATTGGCATTTAGATGAACAGCGCTACCATGCAGATCCTAGAGCAATTCATTTTATTCGCTTATTTTCGCAAGTCTCCTATGAAAAAGTCCAAAACATTCAAGTAAAAGAAGAAACTAAGAAAAGTATTCGAGAAACGATTGATATGTTATACGATGAATATGTCGGGTTGCACTTAAAAAGCAAAAAATTTATTGATCAAATGAAAACGTGGGAAAATACGTTAAAAATTCCACCACGAAAGAAGGAAGAAAAAGAAACATAAACAAGCAGACGTTTTTCTAAAAAAAATTTGACAACTTCCCTCAGACACCGTATTATGATAGAGAAGTTAAATACGTACGAAGAAAAAGAGAAGTAAAAAGAACCCTCTGTTAAGCGAATCTGGGAGAGTGGGAGCCAGAAACACGGAACTTTTGAAAGGCACTTTGGAGTACGACAAACGAAGCTGCCGATGAACACATCGGAAGTAGGGTGGAACCGCGATAATTATTCGTCCCTATGTCTATTAATAGGCATGGGGACTTTTTGCATGTTCCTCACTGCGACTGACACAAAGTGTCAGAGCAGATGTGGAACAGTACAAGGTGACCAAAGGGAACGTTGTCTCCTCTATGTTAAAACAAACTGCTTAGCCAAAAACATGGAGTAGATGATGAACAGCACAAGGTGACCAAAGGGAACGTTGTAACCGAATAAAAAAAGCAAACAGTTAACACCAAAAGAAAAAATAGTAACGTTTATTCAAAAAAGCTCAATTGGCGCAAAGGTGACAGAGTAGATGATGAACAGCATAAAAATTATCCCATTCTACAAAATTGTTTCTCTGTAGCCCTTTTTAAATTTACATTCCCGAAGCAAAGCCAATCCCTATGTCTATAAAAAATATTCCAAGGAGGAAAACAATGAAAAACAAGTTAACCGTACAAGAAATGATTTTAACCTTGCAAAAATTTTGGTCATCTAATGGCTGTATGTTAATGCAAGCCTATGATACAGAAAAGGGAGCCGGCACCATGAGTCCTTACACGTTTTTACGTGCCATTGGACCTGAACCATGGAATGCTGCCTACGTAGAACCTTCTCGTCGTCCAGCTGATGGACGCTATGGTGAAAATCCGAACCGTCTATACCAACATCATCAATTCCAAGTTGTAATGAAGCCTTCTCCTGAAAATATCCAAGAACTTTATCTAGAAAGTTTGAAATTATTAGGAATTGATCCATTAGAACATGACATTCGTTTTGTAGAAGATAACTGGGAAAATCCCTCAATGGGTTGTGCTGGTTTAGGTTGGGAAGTTTGGTTAGATGGCATGGAAATTACCCAATTTACGTATTTCCAACAAGTTGGCGGCTTACAATGTCATCCTGTCACTTCTGAAATTACTTACGGGTTAGAACGCTTGGCATCATATATCCAAGAAGTCGAAAGTGTCTATGATTTAGAATGGACACAAGGCGTTAAATATGGTGAAATTTTTGTGCAACCTGAATATGAACATTCAAAATATTCCTTTGAAATTAGTAACCAAGAAATGCTTTTAGAAAACTTTGACAAATTTGAAAAAGAAGCTAAACGCTGTATTGAAGAAAGCTTAGTTCATCCAGCCTATGATTATATTTTAAAATGTAGCCATACATTCAATTTATTAGATGCTCGCGGCGCTGTCTCTGTAACGGAACGTGCAGGATATTTAGCCCGCATTCGGAATATGGCTCGTTCCGTAGCGAAAATTTTTGTGGCTGAACGTGAAAAATTAGGGTTCCCATTATTAAATAAAGATCAAAGTGTATCCAAGGAGGCAGAATAACATGGCAAAAGATTTATTATTAGAAATTGGCTTAGAAGAAATGCCCGCACATGTTGTCACACCAAGCCGTATCCAACTTGAAGAAAAAGTAATCAAATTTTTAGATGAACATCATTTAGACTATGAAACAGTGCAATCCTTTGCCACACCTCGCCGTTTAGCCGTGAAAGTAACTGCGATTCCTGAAAAACAAGCGGATGTTGAAGAAGAAGTAAAAGGTCCAGCGAAAAAAATTGCTTTAGATGCTGAAGGAAATTGGTCAAAAGCTGCACAAGGTTTTGTACGCGGCCAAGGAGTCACAACTGAGGACATTGTTTTCAAAGAATTAAATGGTGTCGAATATGTCTATGTGACGAAGTTTACCAAAGGCCAAAGTGCCAAAGAGGTATTAACAAAATTAAATGACGTGATTACAAGTCTAACTTTCCCGGTAACAATGCACTGGGCAAACTATGATTTCGAATATATTCGTCCAATTCACTGGATTGTGGCACTACTTGATGATGAAGTAATTCCTTTCAAAGTGTTAGACGTGACGACAGGGCAAACTTCTCGTGGCCACCGTTTCTTGGGAGACGATGTGACGTTCCAACATGCTAATGAATATGAAGCAAAATTAAAAGAACAATTTGTAGTGGTTCAACCGAATGAACGGAAACAAATGATTGTTGATCAAGCGAACGCACTCGCTGCAGAAAAAAATTGGCAGTTAGCTTTAGATGAAGAGTTATTGGAAGAAGTTACGAATTTAGTGGAATATCCAACTGCATTTGTAGGCAGTTTTGATGAAAAATATTTATCTGTTCCAGATGAAGTATTAGTGACTTCTATGAAAGAACACCAACGTTACTTTGAAGTTCGTAACGACCAAGGCTTATTAATGCCGCATTTTATCGCTGTTCGTAATGGGGATAATGTTCACCTTGAAAACGTGATTAAAGGAAATGAAAAAGTGTTAATTGCTCGTTTAGAAGATGCAGAATTCTTTTACAATGAAGATAAAAAATTAACGATTGAAGCATGTGTTGAAAAACTAAAAAATGTGACTTTCCATGAAAAGATTGGCTCAATTTATGAAAAAATGCAACGGGTTGCTTTGATTGCACAAATCATTGGTCGAAAAGTTGGCTTATCTGAGGAGGAATTGGAAGATTTAAAACGTGCCTCTGAAATTTATAAATTTGACTTAGTAACAAATATGGTTGGTGAATTCCCAGAATTACAAGGAATTATGGGAGAAAAATATGCCTTATTACAAGGCGAAAAACCAGCCGTAGCAACGGCGATTCGAGAACATTATCTACCAACTTCCAGTGAAGGTGAATTGCCAGAAACAGCAATCGGGGCTGTTTTAGCCTTAGCCGATAAGCTTGACAGCGTCTTTTCATTCTTCTCAGTTGGTATGATTCCAACAGGTTCTAACGATCCTTATGCACTTCGTCGTCAAACCTATGGCGTTATCCGAATTATTGAAGATAAAGGCTGGACCTTCCCATTAGTCCAATTACAAACAGAAGTTGATGAAGCAGTGAATCAAGATGTTGAGAAATATGGCGTTTTACTAAACGAAGGACAAGCAGAAGTCGTTGAATTTGTGAAAGCTCGCTTACGTCAATTATTAATGACGAAAAATGTTCGCCATGACATTATCGATGCAGTGGTGTCTGCTGAGCAAGCCGATTTATCGAAATTATTTGCTTCAGCGAATATTTTAAAAAGCCGTTTTGAAGATCAAGATTTTAAACCATCAATGGAAGCCTTAACGCGTGTTATTAATTTAGCGAAAAAAGGTCAAGAACTTTTAGGTGATACTGAAGAAGGGATTGATCCAAGTCTGTTTGAAAATAAGGCAGAAAAAGAACTGTATCAAGCAGTTAACGATTTATCTGAAGCATTTGCGACACGCACGATTGCAGAAAACTATGAAGCACTAGTAAATCTACGTCCGTTAATTGATGCGTACTTCAATGAAACGATGGTTATGGTTGAGGATGAAAAAGTCAAACAAAACCGATTAAAACAATTAATGCAAATTGCTAAAATGGCGTTATCAATTGCTAGCTTAGATTTATTAATTGTAAAATAAAAAGCGCTGCTTTTCGACCGCTAAGGAGGAACCGACAGCATGTCTGAAACAACGTTTGAACAAATTTTAACACAATTATCAAAGCCAGCTGTTCGTGCGCTAACGAATGAAAAAATCGACAGTGTGGATGAACTCTACGCACGAGGCCGAAAAGCGTTACTTTCGTTGCATGGCTTTGGTCCAAAGTCTATTCGAACTATTGAAGAGATGACTGGGAAAGAATTGAAGTAAAAAAAGGATCGCCGTTTAGAGGCGATCCTTTTTTTATTTACGTTTTTGTTTTCCAGCATTGCGACCTTTATTGCCGTTTGCTTTTGGTTGGTTCGCTTTTTGCGTTACTTTGTTTGTTTCTTTTGGTGTCACATCCTTGATAGGAGTAACCACTTGTTTTGGTGGGTTATTTTTCAATTCTTCTTGTACTTGTTTTTTAATTCTTGGACGTAAGAGGATATTTGTGATGGCAGATTGAATACATGTGAAAATACCACCAACTACCCAGTAAAGCGCTACGCCTGCAGGTGAGCTAAAGGACATGAAAACAATCATTAATGGTGAAACAATCAGCATTGATTTCATTGTTTTCTTTTGTTCTTCAGGAATACCAATCATTGAAATATAACCTTGAGCTAAATAGGCTAAACCAGCTAATGCCACTAAAATCATATTTGGTTGCCCTAAATTCATTCCTAAGAAGCTTGCTGTGGCAATACCTTTTGTATAACGAGCAGCAAAGAACAGAGATGAGAAAATAGGCATTTGAATTAATAAAGGCAAACAACCAATTCCGCCAACCATACTCACATTGTTTTCTTTATAAATCTTTTGTAGTTCTGCTTGTGCGGCCATTTGTTCTTCACGCGTACTTGCTTGTTTCATTTTTGCTTGTGCAACATCCACTTGGGGTTTGATTGCTTGCATTTTTTCCGTTTGGATAAAGCTTTTTTTCGATTGATGTAAGCCTAACGGTAAAATAATGATCCGTACAATAATGGTGATAAAAATAATCGCCCAACCATAGTTCCAATTAAAGTTATCGACAAGATAAGTAATTGCATTACTCATCGGTAAAACAAGGAAGTTATAGACAAAACCTTCACCAGTTGGTTGTCCATCTGCTCCTGTTTTCACACAGCCTGATAAAAACATTACTAAAAATAGTAAGCCAGAGCCGTAAAGCCATCGGTTTAATTTACGCATGTAATTCGGTCCTTTTCTAAAAAATTTTTACATGGTTAACTATACTTGAAACAGCGCTCTTTTTCAATCAAAATCGAAAAGAAGCTCTTACAAAAATCAATAAAAAGCAGGAACTACTTGCTGTTCAAGGCTTCTTCCCAAAGAAATCAATCGTTAGAAAGTAAGTTTATTGAATCACTTTAAATTGTTCCGTTTCTTCTAACAAAGGGTCTTCTTGAATATCAACATACGTTACACGTCCCGCTGGACTGGGGGAATCTTTGATTTTTTTGATAAATGTTTCCATTATGTCTTCGGGTGCAATTGCTGTAATTGAAACGGACCCGTCGTCTTCGTTCCTCACTGAACCAGTGACACCTAATTGATCTGCCACCATTTTGGTCATGTAGCGGAAGCCAACACCTTGGACACGCCCTTGTACATTCATTCTTAGTTTTTCCATGAGAGACACTTCCTTTGCTTTTTTCTTTATGATAGCGATTTTTCTTGGTTCTAGCAAGTATCCAAGCAAGCTAGAAGCATGCTATAATACAAAGGCGAGGTGACTTATGAAAGAAATTACATCAACGAAAAATAACCAATTAAAAGAATGGAAAAAATTACACAAAAAGAAGTACCGAGAAGAACTGAACCAATATATAATAGAAGGATTTCATTTAGTTGAAGAAGCTGTGAAGGCCAATGCCGATGTCCAGTGGATTTTGTTTAACCAAAGAGGTCAACAAGAATGGGGAACTTGGTTAGCTGAACAAGAAACAGAAAAATTAATTTTTGTAAGTGATGAGGTTTTAAATAGCTTGTCGGAGCTGCCAACTTCACAAGGGATTTTGGCAATTGTCACCTTGGACACGCAACAAGAGCAGTCGCTTTCTTTTAAAGGTGGTTGGTTACTTTTAGATAATATCCAAGACCCTGGTAATGTTGGTACGATGATTCGCACAGCTGATGCAGCAGGTTTAGCAGGCGTGATTTTAGGTAAGGGCACAGCAGATATTTACAATACAAAAGTGTTGCGCTCAATGCAGGGAAGCCACTATCATTTACCAGTTCTCCAACGAGAGTTGACTGAAGTGGTTCAGGCATTCAAGAAGCAAGGTCTACCAGTTTTCGGTACAGAACTAAATGAAGCTGCGATTGCTTATTATGAACAAGAGGCAGTGGAAAATTATGCGTTGATTTTAGGCAATGAAGGTAGTGGAGTTTCGCCAGAATTGTTAGCAGAAACCACGAAAAATCTTTATATTCCAATGAAAGGTCAAGCAGAATCATTGAATGTCGCTATCGCAGCGGGCGTGTTAATGTTTTATTTTGAAAATAATCAATAACAGAAACGAGTGTCAAAAAATGCTGACTATCAAAAAGACAACCCAGTTAACAGAAAAAGAATTAGAAACCATTATGGCTATTTGGCTGCAAACGAATCTAGAAGCTCATCCATTTGTCGCACCAACTTATTGGCAAGAAAATAAGGCATTTGTCCGCGCTGCGTTGCCAAAAGCAACACTGATCTTAGCGGAAGAAGAGGGTCAGATAATTGGGTTTTTAGGCTTAATGGATAACTATATCGCAGGAATTTTTATAAAAAAAGCGTTTCAAGGGAAGGGCATCGGTCAGAAATTACTGCAAGTAGCAAAAGAAGAACAGGACCTCTTATCTTTGGCTGTTTACAGGAAAAATCAAGCAGCTTATGCCTTTTATCAAAAACAAGGCTTTGTCCAACAAAAGCGAACCATCGATGAAACGGGAAACGAAGAATGTCATCTTGTTTGGCAAGCGCAGTAGGAGCGACATTTCTAGTTTTAAGGCTTGCTATTTTTCTTAAAATATCTTATACTGTTAAAGGTGTGATTTTCACACACGAAATCCACATTCTTTTCCATCTGCGAAGTGGTGCTACTACGGTAGTTCTTCAAGGAGTTGACGAAAAGAAGAGGAAAATAAAAACCAAACTGGAGGAAACACAACATGGCAGTAATTTCTATGAAACAATTACTAGAAGCCGGCGTACACTTTGGTCACCAAACTCGTCGCTGGAACCCAAAAATGAAGAAATATATCTTCACAGAAAGAAACGGTATCTATATCATTGACTTACAAAAAACAGTGAAATTAGTAGATGCAGCTTACGATTACATGAAAAACGTTGCAGAAGAAGGCGGCGTTGCTTTATTCGTAGGAACTAAAAAACAAGCACAAGAAGCAATCAAAGATGAAGCAATCCGCGCTGGTCAATACTATGTAAACCATCGTTGGTTAGGTGGTACGTTAACTAACTGGGATACAATCCAAAAACGTATTGCTCGCTTGAAAAAAATCAATGCAATGGAAGAAGACGGCACTTTCGAAGTTTTACCTAAGAAAGAAGTTGCTGGCTTAAACAAAGAACGTGAACGTTTAGAAAAATTCTTAGGTGGTATCGCTGATATGCCAAGAATTCCAGATGTAATGTATATCGTTGACCCACGTAAAGAACGCATTGCTGTTCAAGAAGCACACAAATTAAACATTCCAATCGTTGCAATGGTTGATACAAACTGTGATCCTGATGAGATCGATGTTGTAATTCCTTCAAATGATGATGCAATCCGCGCCGTGAAATTAATCACTGCTAAAATGGCTGATGCTTTCATCGAAGGTAACCAAGGGGAAGACCAAGCAACTGAAGAGTTATTCGTTGAAGAAACACCAGAAGCAACTTCAATCGAAGAAATCGTTGATGTTGTTGAAGGAAACAACGAATCAGCTGAATAATAATGATTACGGAGCTGTCTCAAAGGCTAGGCGACAAAAAGCCTGATTCTCCTTTGAGATAGCTTTTTTAAAAAGAATTGATAATATCCGAGGAGGACACAAATAATGGCAGACGTTACAGCTAAAATGGTAAAAGAATTACGCGATATGACTGGCGTTGGAATGATGGACGCTAAAAAAGCATTAGTAAAAGTAGAAGGCGACATGGAAAAAGCCGTAGACTTTTTACGTGAAAATGGTATGGCTAAAGCAGCGAAGAAAAATGACCGCATTGCGGCTGAAGGTTTAGCAAACGTAGCAACTGTAGGTAACGTTGCAGCAATCGTTGAAGTAAACTCAGAAACTGACTTCGTTTCTAAAAACGAAATGTTCCAAGATTTAGTTAAAGATATTGCGACTAAAGTTGCTGAAAACAAACCAGCTACGATGGAAGAAGCAATGGCTATTAAAACTGAAAAAGGCACAATCGAATCTGATTTAATCGAAGCAACAACTGTTATCGGTGAAAAAATCAGCTTCCGTCGTTTTGAAGTTGTCGAAAAAGCTGACAATGCTGCATTTGGCGCTTACTTACACATGGGTGGCCGTATTGCTGTATTAACAGTTATCGATGGCACAACTGACGAAGAAGTAGCGAAAGATGTTGCTATGCACATCGCGGCAATCAACCCTCGCTATGTCAACGAATCTCAAATTCCTCAAGAAGAATTAGAACACGAAAAAGCTGTGTTAACTGAACAAGCATTAAACGAAGGTAAACCAGCAAATATCGTTGAAAAAATGGTTGTTGGTCGTCTACAAAAATTCAAAGCAGAAATCGCTTTGGTTGACCAACCATTTGTTAAAGATCCAGATATGACTGTCGAAAAATTTGTTGCTTCTAAAGGCGGCGAAGTGAAATCATTCGTACGTTTTGAAGTTGGCGAAGGTATCGAAAAACGTGAAGATAACTTTGCGGATGAAGTAATGAGCCAAATGAAAAACTAAGAGCATCAAACGCTCGGTTGAAAAGCCGTGAATCATAAGTATCTAAACAGACAGCGATCCCCAAAGGAAGCTGCATAAATTGATTACTGCTTGATTCAAGGCAGTCTTTCAGCCATTTGGGAACGCATAACTTTGATATGCGCTCCCTTTTTTTAGGCAAAACCAGTGGATCGCACTGCTTGGTCTAAAAAATCATTTTGGTGAAAAGTCATCTAAATGAGGAATTGAATGATTTTTAGAGAATCTTGGAGGGAATTATGATGGTTAAACCTAAGTATCAACGTGTCGTATTAAAGTTAAGTGGAGAAGCGCTAGCCGGAGAAGACGGTTTTGGCATTAAACCACCAGTCATTAAAGAAATCGTCCAAGAAATTAAAGAGGTCCATGAATTAGGTATCGAAATGGCCATCGTGGTTGGCGGCGGAAACATCTGGCGTGGACAAATTGGTGCTCAAATGGGCATGGAACGTGCACAAGCTGATTATATGGGCATGTTAGCTACTGTGATGAATGCCTTAGCATTGCAAGATACATTAGAAAATCTTGGTGTGCCTACACGTGTTCAAACATCAATTGAAATGCGTCAAATTGCAGAACCATACATTCGTCGTCGTGCAGAACGTCATTTAGAAAAAGGCCGCGTTGTTATTTTTGCCGGAGGAACAGGAAATCCTTACTTCTCGACAGATACAACGGCTGCGTTACGAGCTGCAGAAGTAGATGCGGACGTCATCTTAATGGCGAAGAACAATGTTGATGGTGTTTATTCTGCGGATCCACGTGTGGATGAAACAGCGACAAAATTTGAAGAACTAACACATTTAGATGTTATTTCTAAAGGGCTACAAGTAATGGATTCAACAGCAAGCTCATTAAGTATGGATAACGATATTCCTTTAGTTGTCTTTAACCTAAATGAAGCAGGAAATATCCGTCGTGCCATCCTTGGTGAAAATATCGGAACAACTGTAAGGGGGAAATAAAGAATGTCTAAAGAAGTTTTAGCAACAGCCAAAGAAAAAATGACAAAAGCGGAAGAAAGCTTACGCCGTGAATTAGGTCAAATTCGTGCTGGTCGTGCGAACGCAAGTCTATTAGACCGTATTCAAGTAGAATATTATGGTGCACCAACACCAGTTAACCAATTAGCAAGTATCAATATCCCAGAAGCTCGTGTATTAATGATTACACCGTTTGACAAAAATTCTATCGCTGACATTGAAAAAGCTATTCAAATGAGTGATATCGGCATTAGCCCAACCAATGATGGAAATGTCATCCGTTTAGTGATTCCACAATTAACGGAAGAACGTCGGAAAGAATTAGCCAAAGACGTGAAAAAAGAAGCGGAAAACTCAAAAGTTGCTGTCCGTAACGTTCGTCGTGATGCAATGGATGAGTTGAAAAAAGCTCAAAAAAATGGCGACATCACCGAAGATGAATTACGTTCATTTGAAAAAGATGTTCAAAAATTAACAGATGATAGCATCAAAAATATCGATGCGATTACTGCTGAAAAAGAACAAGAACTTTTAGAAGTATAAAACCAATCACTAATAAAAATTATTGAATCCAGAGAAGCAAATGCTCTGGATTTTTTTGTATAGATGAGGAAGGCGTATCTCAACGCTCTCTTTGCGAAAGTCATTCTAAAGTAATTATTTAAGAAAACGCTTTCTTTAATAATTTTTTTTATTCTACCAGAATTTTTTTCTTTGTGTAGGGACGATCACTTAAAAATATAGAGAAACTTTGAAATATCAGCCTCTTAAAATTTTCCTTCACAAATTGAATCCTAAAATTTGATGATAAGAGTTGTTATTTTTAGCAATTGTAATTTGCGATTCATTCTCAATTAGGCTAAAATGAGTGAGAACGGAAAAACGATTAAAACAAGTTGGAGGGAATTGTACATGTCTGTGTTAGAAATCAAAAATTTACACGTATCAATTGAAGATAAAAAGATTCTAAAAGGAGTCGATTTAACAATTAATACTGGAGAAATCCATGCAATTATGGGACCTAATGGAACTGGTAAATCTACTTTATCAGCAGCAATTATGGGAAATCCTAACTACGAAGTCACAGAAGGAGAAATTCTATTTGACGGCGTCAACGTTTTAGATTTAGAGGTAGACGAGCGTGCTCGCTTAGGCTTATTCTTAGCAATGCAATACCCAAGTGAAATTCCAGGGATTACCAATGCTGAATTCATGCGTGCAGCAATCAATGCAAAACGTGACGAAGACAACAAAATGTCAGTCATGCAGTTCTTAAAAAAATTAGATAGCAAAATGGAATTATTAAATATGCCTGAAGAAATGGCTGAACGTTACTTAAACGAAGGTTTTTCTGGCGGCGAGAAAAAACGAAATGAAATTTTACAATTATTGATGTTAGAGCCTACGTTTGCCATTTTAGATGAAATTGATTCAGGCTTAGATATCGATGCGTTAAAAGTAGTTTCTAAAGGGGTTAATGAAATGCGCGGCGAGAACTTTGGTGCGTTAATTATTACCCATTATCAACGCTTATTGAACTATATCACGCCAGATGTTGTTCATATCATGATGGAAGGCCGCGTTGTGAAAACCGGTGGGGCTGATTTGGCAAAACGTTTAGAAACAGAAGGCTATGCTGGTATCAGCCAAGAATTAGGTATTGATTACAAAGAAGAAGCGTAAGGAGGACAAGATAAATGAAAAAAGTAAATCTAATGGATTATCTTGACGAAGTCACCGCTTTTTCACTAGAACATGAAGAACCAGCTTGGATGACTGAATTGCGAACAACGGCTTTAAAAAACGCTGACGAAAGTGAGTTACCACATATTGATCGTGTGAAATTTCATCGTTGGCCTTTATTAAATGTTCACATGGAAAGTTATGTGCCTTCTGAAGGAAATGTCGCAAGTTTTGATCAAATGAAAGACAATCCTTTAATTGTTCAACAAGGATCTTTTCATGCTTTTGAGCAATTGCCAGCCTCATTAGCGGAACAAGGGGTAATTTTTACAGACATTTTTACTGCTTTACAAGAGCACCCAGAATTAGTTAAAGAATACTATATGACTAAAGCCGTATTACCAGAAGAAGATAAGCTGACAGCAGCTCATGCAGCTTTCATGAATAGTGGCGTTTTCTTATACGTTCCTAAAAACGTAGTGATTGAAGAGCCCATTGAATCTTTGTTTATTCAGGATTCAGATAGCAACCAACCTTTCTTTAAACATGTTTTAATCGTTGCAGATAATCATAGTGAATTCAGTTATTTAGAACGTTTTCAATCCACTGGTCATCACGCAGAGAAAGCTTCTGGAAATATTGTTGTGGAAGTGATTGCGAAAGATGGCGCAAAAGTTAAATACTCAGCTGTGGATCAATTAGGGCAAACTGTAACGACTTATATGAATCGTCGTGGCTATATTATGCGGGATGCCTCTGTTGATTGGGCTCTAGGCGTCATGAATGATGGCGATGTTGTTGCTGATTTTGATTCTGATTTAGTTGGCGAAGGCGCTCATTCAGAAGTTAAAGTCGTTGCAATTAGTGCAGGTAAACAAACACAAGGCATCGACACACGAGTGACAAACAAAGCGCCACATTCAATTGGTCATATTTTACAACATGGAGTTATTCGTGAACGTGGTACTTTAACGTTTAACGGAATTGGCCACATTTTAAAAGGAGCAAAAGGAGCCGACGCACAGCAAGAAAGTCGTGTTTTAATGCTGTCTGATAAAGCTCGTGGTGATGCCAATCCAATTCTTTTAATTGATGAAAATGAAGTGACTGCCGGACACGCAGCCAGCGTTGGTCGAGTAGATCCAGAAGAAATGTATTATTTAATGAGCCGCGGCTTGCGTAAAGAAGAAGCGGAACGTTTGGTGATTCGTGGCTTCCTAGGTTCTGTCATTACAGCAATTCCAGTTAAAGAAGTACAAAATGAATTTGTAGAAGTAATTGAAGGGAAGTTAAACGCATGATGGATGCAGCAACCATTCGTCAATCGTTTCCTATTTTATTTCAAGAAGTTAATGATGAACCGCTAGTTTATTTAGACAATGCTGCGACAACCCAAAAACCAACGGCAGTGTTAGATGTTTTACGACATTATTATGAAACCGATAATGCCAATGTTCATCGTGGGGTGCACACGTTAGCCGAACGAGCAACGAAGGACTATGAAGCCTCCCGCGAAAAGGTTCGCCAATTTATCCATGCCAAAGAAACAGCGGAAGTTTTATTTACACGAGGAACAACAACCAGTTTGAATTGGATTGCCAAAAGTTATGGTGACTTGGCAGTTACAGCCGGGGATGAAATCGTCATATCTTACATGGAACATCATTCAAACATTATTCCCTGGCAACAATTAGCCAAACGTACAGGAGCCATTTTGAAGTATATAGACGTCACTGAAGACGGCTTTTTAGACATGGCAAGTGCACGTCAACAAATTACAGAAAAAACGAAAATTGTTTCGATTGCTCATGTTTCAAATGTGTTAGGGGTCATTAATCCAATCGAAGAATTAACACAATTAGCTCATCAAAATGGCGCTGTGATGGTGGTAGACGGCGCGCAAGCAGTTCCTCATATGCCTGTGGACGTTCAAGCCATCGATGCTGATTTTTATGCATTTAGTGGTCACAAAATGTGTGGACCAACTGGAATTGGTGTCCTTTATGGCAAACGTCATTTATTGGAACAAATGGAACCTGTGGAATTTGGTGGCGAAATGATTGACTTTGTTCATCTTCAAGAAAGTACTTGGAAAGAGCTTCCTTGGAAATTTGAAGCTGGCACACCTAATATTGCCGGGGCAATTGCCTTAGGTGCCGCCATTGATTATTTAACAGAAATTGGTTTAGAGGCCATTCATCAACATGAAGCAGCCCTTGTTCACTATGTTTTGCCGAAGTTGCAAGCTATCGAGGGCCTGACGATTTATGGTCCACAGAATCCAAAAGACCACACAGGTGTGATTGCTTTTAATATTGAAGGTTTACATCCACATGATGTGGCTACGGCGTTAGATATGGAAGGGGTCGCTGTCAGAGCGGGTCACCATTGCGCGCAACCGCTATTAAACTATCTGAGCGTGCCAGCAACTGCACGGGCAAGTTTTTATTTATACAATACCAAAGAAGACGCAGATCGCTTAGTTGAAGCGATTAAAGCGACAAAGGAGTTTTTCCAGCATGGCACTTTCTAAATTAGATAACTTATATCGCCAAGTCATTTTGGACCATTCTAGCCACCCACATCACCACGGAACGCTAGATGCGTCTAGCCAAACAATTGAACTGAATAATCCTACTTGTGGAGATGTGATTGAACTGGATGTGGCCATTGAAGACGGTGTGATTAAAGATATCGCCTTTCAAGGAAGTGGCTGTTCCATCAGTACCGCAAGTGCTAGTATGATGACTGATGCGGTCTTAGGAAAAACAATCGCCGAAGCAACGGCCTTAGCAGAGGATTTCTCTCAACTTGTTCAAGGAAATGAAGTGGCCGAAGATGAAAAATTAGGCGATGCAGCAATGTTAAGCGGCGTAGCTAAATTTCCAGCTCGGATTAAATGTGCAACCCTGGCTTGGAAAGCCTTAGAGCAGGCTGTTGCTAATAACGGCCAAGGCGAAGCCGGTCATTTACATTGTGAAAAATAAAGAAAGGGTGACGACGAATTGAGTACAGTACCTGAATTAGAAGAATATAAATTTGGCTTTCACGACGATGTGGAACCAGTCTTTAGTACCGGAGACGGCCTAACAGAAGACGTCGTTCGCGAAATTTCTCGCGTGAAAGGCGAACCAGAATGGATGCTTGACTTCCGTTTAAAATCGTTAGAACAATTCAATAAAATGCCCATGCAAGAATGGGGTCCAGACCTGTCAGATATTGACTTTAGTAAAATTAAATATTACCAAAAACCGAGTGACAAACCCGCACGCGATTGGGATGATGTACCTGATAAAATCAAAGAAACCTTTGAAAAAATTGGGATTCCCGAAGCTGAGCGTGCTTATCTAGCTGGGGCTTCTGCTCAATATGAATCAGAAGTTGTTTACCACAACATGAAAGAAGAATTTGAAAAATTAGGCATCATTTTTACAGATACTGACTCTGCTTTAAAAGAATATCCTGACTTATTCAAAGAGTATTTTTCAAAACTTGTGCCGCCAACAGATAATAAACTGGCCGCTTTAAACTCAGCTGTTTGGTCAGGTGGAACCTTTATTTATGTACCAAAAGGCGTTCGAGTTGATGTACCATTACAAACATATTTCCGAATCAACGCTGAAAATACCGGCCAATTTGAACGGACCTTGATTATTGTCGATGAAGGGGCCAGCGTTCACTATGTTGAAGGTTGTACGGCACCCACGTATTCAAGTAACAGCTTGCATGCGGCCATCGTAGAAATTTTCACTAGAAAAGATGCTTATTGTCGTTATACCACTATTCAAAACTGGTCAGATAACGTGTACAACCTAGTAACCAAACGTGCTAAAGCTTACGAAGGTGCCACTGTCGAATGGATTGATGGGAACCTAGGAGCTAAAACAACCATGAAATACCCAAGCGTTTACTTAGATGGCAAAGGTGCCCGTGGCACGATGTTATCGATTGCCTTTGCTGGCGCTAACCAAATCCAAGATACTGGGGCCAAAATGATTCACAATGCGCCGAATACCTCTAGCTCAATTGTTTCAAAATCAATTGCTAAAGACGGCGGCGAAGTTAACTACCGTGGCCAAGTGACTTTTGGAAAAGACAGCGCAGGCTCGATTTCCCACATCGAATGCGACACGATTATCATGGACGAAAAATCAAAATCAGATACGATTCCATTTAATGAAATCCATAACAGCCAAGTGTCCTTAGAACACGAAGCCAAAGTTTCAAAAATTTCTGAAGAACAATTATATTATTTAATGAGTCGCGGCTTATCTGAAGCCGAAGCGACAGAAATGATTGTTATGGGCTTTGTTGAACCATTTACGAAAGAATTACCGATGGAATATGCGGTTGAGTTGAATCGGTTGATTAGTTATGAGATGGAAGGGTCTGTCGGCTAGTTTTTCACTCTACCAACAAAATAATCAACCAAAATAACAACGGAAAGCCAAACAAGAAACACACTAATCATGCTTCTTCAAAGAAAGTACAAATAAAAAAGCGATGACTCGAGAAGAAAATCTCTATGAAGTCATCGCTTTTTCTTATATTTTAGTTAAAAAATTATTTTACTAAAGGTTGAAGTAACTTGTTCCAAAAACTAATAAGTGGGCCAGCACCAAATGCACAAATAATTGTACCAATCCCAATTGGACCACCAGCAATAAAGCCAATTAATAGGACCAACAAATCTTGTGCTTTTCGAACAGAAGCGTAAGGTTTGTTGATTTGTTGACAGATGGTTGGCGCAATCGCATCATAGGGGGATTCGCCTTGATCTGTAGCCATGTATAAGGCGCAGCCAAATGTAAAAATCAGGACTCCGACGAATAAAGAAAGTAGTTTGCCAATTGTTGAGCCTCCTAAACTATTGGCGTAAGGTTGAAGCCAAGTAGAAATCTGTTGAATCAAAATTCCTACTAAAAGCATATTTAAAATAGTTCCCAGACCAATGGCTTTTTTGTTTTTTAAATAGACATAGAATAAAATAAACGCATTGACAATAATTTGAAAAATGCCTAATTGCATACCAAACATCGAAGAAAGTCCGATATTCATAGCAGTGAAAGGATCAACTCCTAAACCTGCCACTCTTAAAGTGGATGCGCCAATCCCGATAATAACTAAACCAATTAAAATTAAAAGAACATTTTTGACTAGTTTCATGGTAAGCCTCCTGAATAGATTTTGTTGCAGACTACTTTTTAACCAGCTCCGTGTTGGAACGAAGGGTATAGAGACATCCCGCCATCTACAAAGAGTGTTGTTCCGGTTACGTATGAGGATTCATCAGAAGCTAACCAAGCGGCCGCAGCAGCTACTTGATTGGGTTTACCAATAATGCCCATAGGAACCATGCTCGTTGTTTGTTTTAACTGTTCGGGATCGGAAAATTTTTCAGCATTAATAGGTGTGTTAATCGCTCCAGGTGCAATACAGTTGGCACGAATACCATATTCCGCATATTCCAAAGCGATTGTTTTCGTGAACATTTCGGTTGCACCTTTACTTGCCGCATAGTGAGCGAACGTTGGCCAAGGAATTCTTTGGTGAACGGAGGACATATTAATGATTGACCCTTTGATTTTTTGATCTCTAAATATTCGGAGTGCTTCTCTAGAACCCAAAAAGACACCGTTTAAATTGACATCAATGACACGTTGCCATTCTTTTAATGGCATATCAATTGTCGGAAAAGAAGCCTCCACACCGGCGTTATTTACCCAAATGTCAACATGACCAAACTCTTTTAAAGCGGTTTCAGCTAACGCTTTAATATCCTCTTCATTAGAGACATCAGCCTTCACGAATTTTACGCGGTCTGCGTGCTTGGCTTGAACATCTTCAAATTCTTTAGGCAGCTCACCGACATAGTCAGCAACAACATTCATGCCCTCTAAGATATAACGCAGAGTAATAAATAATCCTAAACCCGTAGCTGCACCAGTGACAACGGCCACTTTACCATGTAATTCTCCATACATTGATTCATTCCCCCTAAAATTACTATTAATACTTTCATGGTAGCACATGTCAATCAGCGTGTTGATAAAATACGACAAACTGTCGGAAAAGTTTATGGTCTAAAGTTAGCTACTATTGTTGAAGGTCTTTAAAAAAATACTGGTCGTAGTAATCAATTCCTCTCATTTATAGAGTTTTCTAAAAAAACACAAAATATCCAGACGAAGTGGTCAAGTCCAATGGTTATTTATGAGTGAATATGCTAAAATAAAACTTGTCTTACATAAGGAAAGATTTGTTCACTAACAGTGGCGACTGTTCTCAGTAAACAGTTGCACTGGTTTATCGGGAAGGGAACAGAGCAAGTTTTACGAGACTTTCCCATGTAATAATAAAAAGCACTGAACGTCAGTGAATGAAGGAAGAAGGACATCTATGAAAACAATTATCACATTCATTATTGTCTTCGGTATTCTTGTCCTCGTACATGAATTTGGCCACTTTTATTTTGCAAAACGAGCGGGTATTTTAGTTCGTGAGTTTGCAATCGGAATGGGACCAAAGATTTTTGCGCATCGTGGAAAAGATGGCACCACTTATACGATTCGCTTATTGCCGATTGGTGGCTATGTGCGAATGGCTGGGATGGGCGAAGACATGACAGAAATCACACCAGGTATGCCTCTATCTGTTGAGTTAAATGCCGTGGGTAATGTGGTTAAAATTAATACAAGTAAAAAAGTACAATTACCTCATAGTATTCCGATGGAAGTCGTTGATTTTGATCTTGAAAAAGAATTATTCATCAAGGGCTATGTCAATGGAAACGAGGAAGAAGAAACCGTTTATAAAGTTGACCATGATGCAACGATTATTGAAAGTGATGGGACCGAGGTGCGGATTGCGCCACTTGACGTTCAATTTCAATCAGCGAAATTATCGCAACGCATTTTGACGAACTTTGCGGGACCCATGAATAACTTTATCTTAGGGTTTATTCTGTTTACGTTAGCGGTCTTTCTACAAGGAGGCGTCACTGATTTAAACACGAACCAAATTGGACAAGTGATTCCTAATGGCCCAGCCGCAGAAGCTGGGTTGAAAGAAAACGATAAAGTCTTATCGATTAATAATCAAAAAATCAAAAAATACGAAGATTTTACAACTATTGTGCAGAAGAACCCCGAAAAGCCGTTGACGTTCGTAGTTGAGCGTAACGGCAAAGAAGAGCAACTAACAGTGACACCAGAAAAACAAAAAGTGGAAAAACAAACGATTGGTAAAGTCGGTGTTTATCCTTATATGAAAACCGATTTACCGTCAAAATTGATGGGCGGTATTCAGGATACTTTGAATAGTACGACACAGATTTTTAAAGCACTTGGCTCACTATTCACCGGTTTTAGCTTAAACAAACTAGGTGGGCCAGTCATGATGTTTAAATTATCGGAAGAAGCATCCAATGCTGGAGTAAGTACAGTTGTATTCTTAATGGCCATGTTGTCAATGAACTTAGGGATTATTAATTTGTTGCCGATCCCAGCTTTAGATGGCGGGAAAATTGTCTTAAACATTATTGAAGGTGTACGTGGAAAACCAATTAGTCCTGAAAAAGAAGGCATCATTACGTTAATTGGCTTTGGGTTTGTCATGGTGTTAATGGTGTTAGTTACTTGGAACGATATTCAACGCTTTTTCTTTTAAGGAGAAAGCTTAAGTAAAAAAGTGTGTAAAGAAATCAAAAATAGTTGATTTTAAAATAGAGGAGAGTTTTAATGAAACAGTCAAAAATGTTAATTCCAACGTTAAGAGAAGTACCAAATGATGCAGAAGTCTTAAGTCATCAAATTCTGTTGCGCGCAGGCTATATTCGTCAAGTCGCTGCAGGGATTTATTCTTATTTACCTTTAGCCAATCGTGTTTTAGAAAAATTAAAAACGATTATGCGAGAAGAATTTGAGAAAATTGATGCAGTTGAAATGTTAATGCCTGCGTTATTACCCGCAGAACTTTGGAAAGAATCAGGCCGTTATGAAACTTATGGACCTAACTTGTATCGCTTAAAAGATCGCAATGATCGTGACTATATCTTAGGCCCAACGCATGAAGAAACCTTCACAGAATTAATTCGTGATGAAATCAATTCTTACAAACGATTACCTTTGAATTTATACCAAATTCAAACAAAATATCGTGATGAAAAACGCCCACGTTCTGGCTTATTAAGAGGCCGTGAATTTATCATGAAAGATGGCTATTCTTTCCATGCCGATGAAGCTAGTTTAGATCAATCATACCGTGATTACGAAAAAGCTTACTCACGCATTTTTGAACGCTGTGGACTAGAATTCCGTGCCATTATTGGGGACGGTGGTGCCATGGGTGGTAAAGATTCTAAAGAATTTATGGCGATTTCTGAAATTGGGGAAGATACTATTTGTTATTCAACAGAAAGTGATTATGCTGCCAATTTAGAAATGGCAACAAGTCTTTATACGCCGAAAAAATCACATGAAACACAATTAGATTTAGAAAAAATTGCAACACCAGAAGTGGGTACAATTGCCGAAGTGGCAAACTTCTTTGAAGTTGAGCCACAACGAATTATTAAATCAGTACTATTTATTGCCGATGAAGAGCCAGTAATGGTCTTGGTTCGTGGCGATCATGATGTCAATGATGTCAAATTGAAAAACTTCTTAGGCGCTGATTTCCTAGATGAAGCAAAAGAAGAAGATGCTCGCCGTGTCTTAGGAGCGGGCTTTGGTTCAATTGGTCCAGTCAATGTTTCTGAAGATGTTAAAATTTATGCAGATTTAGCTGTTCAAGATTTAGCCAACGCCATTGTTGGAGCTAACGAAGACGGCTATCATTTGACAAATGTAAATCCAGATCGTGATTTCCAACCAATTAGTTACGAAGATTTACGCTTTGTTCAAGAAGGCGATCCTTCTCCTGATGGCAATGGTGTCTTAGCCTTTACCAAAGGAATCGAAATTGGTCATATCTTCAAATTAGGAACGCGTTACAGTGATGCTATGGGCGCAACAGTTTTAGATGAAAACGGTCGTGAAAAATCAGTGATCATGGGTTGCTATGGCATCGGCGTTAGTCGTTTACTTTCAGCAATCGTTGAACAAAATGCAGACGAGCGTGGTATTAATTGGCCAACAGGAATTGCGCCATTTGATTTACACGTGGTCCAAATGAATGTGAAAGATGAGTACCAAACAAAACTATCACAAGAAGTTGAAGCAATGATGACCGAAGCGGGCTACGAAGTATTAGTTGATGACCGCAACGAGCGCGCAGGCGTAAAATTTGCTGATGCTGATTTAATTGGTTGTCCAATCCGTATCACAGTCGGGAAAAAAGCAGTCGATGGTGTGGTAGAAGTCAAAATCAAACGTACTGGTGAAATGTTGGAAGTACGCAAAGAAGAATTAGAAAGTACACTTTCTATTTTGATGAACACAACATCAGAAGTGGAATAATAATGAAAAGGGCGGACAGAATGATTAGGATAAACTGTTTCCGCCACTTATCAGCGTTTAAGCTTGAAGCAAAAATCTAAAGTGATTTTTGCTTCAAGCTCTTCTTAGCTCTTTTTAGAAAAGAAACAAGATTGTTTTTTTACAAAAAACGAGTATACTTAATAGAGAAGCGAATGCAGAGAAACCGAAAAAAGGCACTTGACAGATTTGTCTGAGGGCCTTTTTTCAATGATAGAAGGAGGTTCATTTTGTGACAGAAAAAGCACGCGATTTATTTGATAAACTGATGACGCAAATTCAGTTAGATGACACAGCGAAAGAACATCCCTTAATTCAAAATGGCCGGATTGACAAGGTCATTGTTCACCAACAAAGTCGCTTATGGGAATTTCATTTAAGTTTTGATGAATTGATGCCAGTGATGCTATATCAAACATTTATGCAACAATTGGAACTAGCTTTTCAACAAATTGCGCAGGTTTCCGTTCAAATAACCACAAATCAGACAACATTTACAGAGGAACAATTAACGGATTATTGGCAGTTGGCCTTGTTAAATAGTCAATGTAATACACCGTTAGTTCAGAAAGTCTTAAAAACACAGACACCACAATTTGAAGATCGGAAAATTATCTTACCTGTTGATAATGAAGCAGTTATTCCTTATTTGAAGCAACAATATTTACCAATTATTGAGGAACTTTATTTCTCTTACGGGTTTCCTAAATTTCATATTGAACCAAAAATGGATCAACAGCAAGCTGCAGAAGTGTTGAAAAAGTTTGAAGAGCAAAAATTAGAACAAGCCGCAGCCTTTCAACAACAAGCTGCTGAATCGCTTGTTAAACATGAACAAATGAAAAAAGAAAAACAACAACAAGCGCCTGCTTTTGATGGTCCAATTCGTTTAGGTCGGAATATTCCCAATGATGAACCCATTATGCCAATGGGAAACATACTGGAAGAAGAACGTCGGATAACGATTGAAGGCTTTATTTTTGATAAAGAAGTACGTGAATTGCGTTCTAAACGAAAAATTTTAATTTTGAAAATAACTGATTATACTTCCTCTTTCGTGGTGAAGAAATTTTCGAATGGGGAAAAAGATGAACAAGTTTTTGATGCGATTCAACCGCAAAGTTGGATTCGTGTTCGTGGTAGTGTACAAGAAGATACCTTCATGCGTGATTTAGTCATGAATGCCCAAGATTTGATGGAAGTCGCCCATGCGCCAAGAAAAGACTACGCGCCAGAAGGTGAAAAACGTGTAGAATTACACATGCATAGTAACATGAGTACAATGGATGCGACCAATAAAGTCGGTGACTTGGTGGCGCAAGCGGGGAAATGGGGTCACAAGGCCATCGCAATTACGGATCATGGCGGCGCCCAAGCGTTTCCTGATGCCCATGCTGCAGGTAAAAAAGCAGGCGTTAAAATTTTATACGGCGTGGAAGCTAATATTGTTGATGATGGTGTACCCATTGCTTACAACGAAGAACATATTGAATTAACAGATGCTACCTATGTGGTCTTTGACGTGGAAACAACGGGGCTTTCCGCTGTTTATGATACAATTATTGAATTGGCCGCTGTCAAAATGCACAAAGGAAATGTCATTGAGACTTTTGAGCAGTTTATTGATCCTGGCCATCCATTATCTCAAACGACAATCAATTTAACTGGGATTACAGATGAAATGGTGCGCGGTTCAAAATCCGAAGAAGAAGTTTTACGCATGTTTAAAGAGTTTTCAGAAGGAACTATTTTAGTGGCCCACAACGCTTCTTTTGATATGGGGTTCTTAAATACAAGTTATGGCAAACATGGAATACCTGAAGCGGCTAATCCTGTCATCGATACATTAGAATTATCCAGATTCTTGTATCCACATTTCAAAAGCCATCGTCTAAATACCTTATCGAAAAAATTTGGCGTCAACTTAGAACAACATCACCGCGCCATCTATGACTCGGAATCAACAGGTCATTTGTGCTGGATTTTCTTAAAAGAAGCGAAAGAGAATCATGATATGCATTTCCATGATGATTTGAATCGTCATATTGGCGAAGGAGATTCATACAAACGAGCTCGACCTTTCCATGCAACGATTTTAGCAACAACTCAAGCAGGATTAAAAAATCTTTTTAAATTGATTTCCATGTCCAATGTAGATTATTTTTTCCGAGTACCACGGATTCCTCGTTCGCAATTATCGAAGTTAAGAGAAGGGCTTTTAATCGGTTCCGCATGTTCAAACGGCGAAATTTTTGAAGCAATGATGCAAAAAGGTGTCGAAGAAGCAAAAAATCGTGCAAAATTCTACGATTATATTGAAGTTATGCCCAAACCAGTTTACGCGCCATTAATTGAACAAGAATTGGTGAAAAATGAAGCAGATTTGGAAGAAATTATTAGTAATCTGGTGAAAATCGGTGACGAACTTGGTAAGCTGGTTGTCGCCACTGGAAATGTTCATTATTTAAATGAAGAAGATGCCATCTATCGGAAAATTTTAGTCGGGTCTATGGGCGGCGCTAATCCGTTAAATCGCCATAGTTTACCAAAGGTTCATTTCAGAACCACCGATGAAATGTTAACGGAATTTCAATTTTTAGGACAAGACGTCGCTAAGCGAATTGTAGTAGAAAATCCCAACAAAGTCGCTGATTTATGTGAAGAAGTTATTCCAGTAAAAGACGATTTGTATACGCCAAAAATTCCTGGGTCTGAACAAGAAATCACTGATTTAAGCTACAATCGTGCGCGCGAATTGTATGGCGATCCTTTACCAGAAATTGTCGAAAAACGGTTAGAAAAGGAACTGAATTCGATTAATGGAAATGGTTTCTCGGTCATTTATTTAATTTCTCAAAAACTGGTGCATAAAAGTAATGAAGACGGCTATTTAGTTGGTTCACGGGGCTCTGTTGGTTCGAGTTTTGTTGCGACAATGACAGGGATTACTGAAGTAAATCCTTTAGCGCCACATTATTATTGTCCTGAGTGTCAATATTCTGAGTTCTATGAAGATGGTTCCTATGGTTCAGGGTTTGATATGCCTGAAAAAGCCTGTCCAAAATGTGGCGCTCGATTGTTTAAAGATGGTCATGACATTCCTTTTGAAACGTTCTTAGGGTTCCATGGTGACAAAGTTCCCGATATCGATTTGAACTTTTCTGGCGATTATCAAGCCGAAGCCCATAACTACACGAAAGTTCTTTTTGGTGAAGAATATGTTTACCGGGCAGGAACCATTGGTACAGTAGCCGACAAAACAGCGTATGGCTTTGTTAAAGGATATGAAAGAGATCATAATTTACATTTGCGCGGCGCTGAAATTGATCGCTTAGCCAAAGGTTCAACAGGGGTTAAACGGACGACTGGGCAGCATCCTGGCGGTATTATTGTAATTCCTGATTACATGGATGTTTATGACTTTACGCCAATTCAATACCCTGCTGATGATCAAGAGGCAGAATGGAAAACGACGCACTTTGATTTCCATTCCATTCACGATAATATTTTAAAACTTGATATTCTGGGACATGATGATCCAACCGTGATTCGGATGTTACAAGATTTATCTGGGATTGAGCCAAAAACCATCCCAACAGACGATCCAGAAGTGATGCGTATTTTTGAAGGACCTGATGTTCTAGGTGTGGATGCAGAGCAAATTTATTCTAAAACAGGAACGTTAGGAATTCCTGAATTTGGAACACGTTTCGTTCGAGGTATGTTAGAACAGACCCATCCATCAACTTTTGCAGAATTACTTCAAATTTCTGGACTGTCTCACGGAACCGATGTGTGGCTAGGAAATGCAGAAGAGTTGATTCGCCGTGGCGAAGCCAATCTTGCTGAAGTAATTGGTTGTCGGGATGATATCATGGTATATTTAATTCATGCTGGTTTGGACAGTGGGATGGCCTTTAAGATTATGGAAACGGTACGTAAAGGACAATGGAATAAGATTCCTGATGAACTACGGGATACGTATTTAAATGCGATGAAAGAAAACAACGTCCCTGACTGGTATATTGATTCTTGTTCTAAAATTAAATATATGTTCCCGAAAGCCCATGCGGCAGCATACGTATTAATGGCGTTGCGGGTCGCTTACTTTAAAGTTTATTTCCCAATCTTATATTACTGTGCGTTTTTCTCCGTTCGGGCGGATGACTTCGACTTAGTGGCAATGTCACAAGGGAAAGAAGCTGTGAAAGCACGAATGAAAGAAATTACGGACAAAGGGATGGACGCCTCCACTAAAGAGAAAAACTTATTAACGGTTTTAGAATTATGTAATGAAATGCTGGAACGGGGCTATAAATTTGGCATGATTGATTTGTACAAATCGGACGCTGAAAATTTTGTGATTGAAGGGGATACCTTGATTGCACCTTTCCGAGCAGTGCCAAGTTTAGGACTCAACGTAGCGAAAGCCATTGTCGCTGCGCGAGAAGAGCAACCGTTCTTGTCGAAAGAAGATTTGGCAACACGAGGCAAAGTTTCTAAAACGTTAATTGAATACATGAATGAAAATGGTGTCTTAAAAGACTTGCCAGATGAAAACCAATTATCATTATTTGATATGTTATAAAAGAAAAATCTCTTAGAAAAAGGCCGGTGAAGCAACTTATTCACCGGCCTTTTTTAGTCATCAAATAAATTAGAAAATCATTGCTAGAAGCGTTTTAATTACTTATTAAAAAGCCATCTTTATTTAATTATGTTGAGCTTGTGCATAAAAAGTAAAATGCTTATGATAAATGAAGAGCTTTATTTTTTTAATAAGAAAGGAATTGGTTATATGGACAAAAAGCAATTACGATGGTTCACCGTCGGGTTAATTGCCTTTAACATGGTCTGGGGTCTTGGAAATGTTGTGAATAATTATGCACAACAAGGGATTTCAGTGGTCACTTCATGGCTTTTGATTTTAGTTTTATATTTTATTCCCTATGCGTTAATCGTAGGACAGTTAGGTTCAACATTTAAAGACAGTAATGGTGGGGTTAGTTCGTGGGTGCAAAATACCAGTACTAAACGTCTAGCCTATTATGCAGCATGGACTTATTGGGTAGTGCACATTCCTTACTTGGCACAAAAACCACAAGCAATTTTAATTGCCTTAGGTTGGGCAGTTCAAGGGAATGGAAACTTAGTCAATACGATGCCAATCGTAACGGTATCATTTATTTCATTAATAATTTTCTTGGTTTTCTTGTTATTATCAACAAAAGGGTTAACCACCTTAAAAGTTATTGGTGGTTTAGCTGGAACCGCCATGTTTGTGATGTCTATTTTATTTATTTTATTAGCGGTAGGCGCACCATTTATTAATTCAACGGTTGAATTTGCGACGCCAAACATGTCACAAGTCAGCACTTACATTCCTAAATTTGACTTTAGTTATTTTACAACCGTATCGATGTTAGTTTTTGCGGTAGGTGGCGCTGAAAAAATTTCTCCTTACGTAAATGCAACTAAAAATCCAGCCAAAGAGTTCCCTAAAGGAATGATTTTCCTAGCGGCAATGGTTGGTTTATCGGCTGTTTTAGGTTCATTTGCAATGGGAATGTTATTCTCAAGTGACAATATTCCTAAAGATTTAATGGCAAATGGTGCCTACAGTGCCTTCCAAAAATTAGGCGCATATTATGGTGTCGGTAATCTCTTAATGATTGTTTATGCTTTGACGAATACAGTGGGTCAAGTGGCTGCGTTAGCCTTTTCAATTGATGCTCCACTGAAAATTCTTTTAGCTGAAGCAGATCCAGAATTTGTTCCAAGTTGGTTACGTAAACGTACGAAAAAAGGTACGTTAATTAATGGTTACTTATTAACAGGTATTTTAGTAAGTATTATTATCGCTTTACCGATGTTTGGGTTGAAGGACATGAACGAAGTGGTTAAATGGCTAACTAACTTAAATTCTGTAGTTATGCCAATGCGTTACTTGTGGGTCTTCTTTGCCTATATGCTTCTAAACAAAGCATACAAACAATTTAATTCAGAATATAAATTTGTTAAAAATCCTAAAATTGGTTTTGTGTTTGGTCTTTGGTGTTTCCTATTTACAGCCTTTGCTTGTATCCTAGGAATGGTGCCTAAATTTGAGTATGCCTCAGACCCTCAAGGCTGGTTGTTCCAATTAGCTTCTAACATTGTGACACCAATCGTCTTAATTCTATTAGGAATGATTTTACCAGCAATTGCACGTCGCGAGAAAAAAGACACGATTTTGCCAATTGATTCAGCAGAATAATTGGTTGCATGTTTCAAGGATAAAATAGTCAGTTTAAGTATTTTGCGTGAGATAAATGGTCAATAGGACTGTTTGTCTCACGTTTTTTTCTGTCGATTTTTCTCTAAAATTTCTATTGTCTCTTAAAAATATGAGAAAATCAGAAGAATTTCTCCTGTATACTAAAGGTATCTATCATTAAAAATGGTTATTAACGGAGAAAAAGGAAGTGAATCTCATGACTAAAACACTTGAAACACAACCAGAAGAGAAAACGGTCTTTCTTTGTAAAGAAACGAATCCAGATTTTTTAGGACGAGAAATTTATGCGGATAATGTTGAAACACCGTATAATTTTTACTTAATTCGCAAGCTTTATTTAGCGAAAGAGTACCAAAATTTAGCAGAAGGGGAACAATTTTTTGAGGCTTTATGTGAAAGTTGGGATGAATCAGAACAGTTTGAAGAGTTAATTGTTAAAAAGATTTATGTCTATGTTGAAACGGAGTTAATGTACTACACTATTTATTTTGGAAGCTTTGAGCCGACCACTCGTGACTTACGATTCGCACTAAAACAATGGATGTACGAAATACCGACAACTAAAAATAAAAAAACAGTCCGTACGAATGAAACCAATGTGCAAGTAGTGCCGCAAGAAAATCAAATAACGGAATTAGCTGGTGAAATTGCTGTCTTACGTGAAATGTTGACACTTTTAAAAGAAAATTTAGCCTCCTTGAATGAAGCCGTTAATCAAACGAGAAATCCCGTCATTTCTAGACAAATAAAAACGATCCATTTGAAAAGAGCTTCTCCTGTGATAACCGCAGAACAGGCATCGCTGAAAGTATCAGAGGATGCTAATCTGAAACAACCAGACGTCAATCTCTCGCCTGATAATCGGGAAAATCAAGAAGTTGAAACAACTGTAGCAACAAGTGAAGCAGAGCTTCCTGTTAACAAACCAGCGCTTGAAGAACCAGCGAAAGAACCAGTGCTATCTGAACCAGCGCCATTTAAAGAAGCGCTGCCAGAAAAAAAACAAGAAAACCAACAGAGTACCGCGGCAAAACCTTTATTTACTTTTCTACAAGAAACAGAAAAAAGCTCGCTAAATTCAGTGAATGAGTCTGTCAAAAAAGAAGAGGAGCAGAAGCCAGAAAAAGAAGCTGCCTCTATGGAAAGTGAAGAAGAAAGTTCATCAAGTCGGACAATTCCTGCAGACTTTCAACGACAATTGGACGAATTAGAAGAGGAAATTTATCGTCGCTTTATGAGTCGCCAATTAGAGGATACTGATGGAAATCAAGCAGTACCGAAAATAACGATTGAAAAAAGACAGTTAGAAGCACAAATGATTGAAGCAAAAGCATTCTCACAATCATTTAAACAAGTTCAAAAGAAAAAAGCAGGAGACGTGCGAATTTGCAATCAGTTAAGTTGTATGAAATTAGAAAAAGGATTAGATAAATTTTTAGATGAAGTTACAGAATATGTTGAAAAGCGGACACTATTTAATAAAAAGGTTCGTTGTCCGCTCCCAGTAATCAGAGAATTGGAAGGCTATGGGCAATTAAACCAGTATATGCAGAAAATCCTTGACTGTTATTAATCGTTTATTTAGGAGAAGGTAAGACAAAAACGTTCAGTTTATCAGTTTTTAAACCTGAAACAAAAATCACTTTGGATTTTTGTTTCAGGTTCTTTCTTATTATCTCTGGAAAAGATTTCAAGAGAATTTTTGAAATACTAGTGAAAATCCTATAAATTGTAGTATAATTTTCAAAGATGAATGAAAGGCGTGAAGTCATTGAAAGACAAACAAGTGTATGCAGTAGTTGACCTTGAAACGACTGGAACAGATCCTACAAGTGATCGGATCATTCAGTTTGGATGCGTTCTCGTTCAAGATGGAAAGATTATTGCGAACTTTGCGACAGATGTGAATCCCAATCAAGTAGTACCAAAACAAATTCAAAGTTTAACGGGGATTAGTAATACGCAAGTTCAAAAAGCGCCTTATTTTGAAGATGTAGCACATACAATTTATCATTATCTGGAAGATACTATTTTTGTGGCGCATAACGTCCACTTTGATTATAATTTTTTAGCTCGTGAACTGGTACGGTGTGGCACGCCGCCACTTACCATTCCAGCCATTGATACAGTGGAATTGGCACAGATTTTTTTACCGACAGAAAAAAGTTTCCGTTTAAGTGATTTGTCGGAAAGTTTAGGTTTGTCTCATGAGAATCCCCATCAAGCAGATAGTGATGCGCAGGTTACAGCCGAACTTTTGTTATTAATTCAAGAAAAAATGAAATCTTTACCATTAGTCACTATGGAAAAAATTGCGGAATTAAGTCAACAGACAGCGCGGGAAACCAGTGCCTTTATTCAACAAACATATGAACAAATGAAAAAACAAGTGACACCATTAAATCCAGCTTATCAAGTGGTCAGTGGCATTGCTTTACGCAAAAAAGAAGTTCCTCTTTTTGAAGAAACGTTCTATCAGACTAGTACGTATCCCAAAACTAAAAAAGCCAAAGAAAAACTGTTTGGCGAACGTTTCGCTTATCGTGCGGAACAGAGTCGGATGATGAATTTAGTCTATGATCATTTTACAGAAGGAACGACAAAAGATTTATTTATTGAAGCGGCGACTGGAACGGGAAAAACATTAGGCTATCTGTTACCGATGAGCTATTTAGCAACGCCAGAAAAACCAGTCATTATTTCAACAGTTTCGATTGTTTTACAAAATCAATTAGTAGAAAAAGATTTACCGTTAGCCAATCAAATCTGCCAAGGGAAATTACGTGGCATTGTTATTAAAAGCCATCGACACTATCTTGATTTACAACGCTTTAAGGCAACGTTGAATCAGCCAACTCCGCAAAAACAATACGCTCTTTATCAAATGGGCGTTCTCGTCTGGTTGCTAGAAACAGAAACGGGCGATTTAGATGAACTACAATTGACGAATTTAAATCATTTATTCTGGAAAGAAGTTACACATCGCGGATTGGATTTTCTTTCAAAAAAAGATGAACTTTATGAAGTTGACTTTTTAAGACATCTGTATAAAAAAGTCGCTCAAAGTAACGTGTTGATTGTTAATCATGCATTTTTGGCGCAAGAGTCGCTAAGGAAACAACCGTTATTACCTGAAAGTCCGTGGCTAATTATTGATGAAGCACATCATTTACCAGACATCGCTAGTCGGATGGCGAGCGAACGAGTGAACAGTGTGATACTAAAAAAACAAGTCACGCATTTTATTGAAAAAGAACAACTTTTTGTTGCTTTACAGCAAATTTTTCAACAGTTTTCTGAAGAGCAGCGGCTTGTAAAAATTTATCAGCAAGGTTTACTGGATTTTGTGGATGAATGGCAAGATTTTCTTTTTGAATTGCATCGTTTATTTAGTAAAACGCAGAAGCGGATAGACCATCAGGAGTTGCTTTTAACCAAAGAACGTATTGATTATTTATCTGCTGCGGGAGAAAAACATAGTCAAACGCTCCAGCTTTTACTGCAGGAGTTGTTAACTATTCAAAGTAAGTTACAGCAAACAATTATGAGTCAGTTGGAAACCTTTAGTTTGGCTGATCGCATCGTTTTTGTTCGCTTGTTTCAATTTTTTGATGAAATTGAACGTATTCACCACTGTTTTACCATTTATCTTGATGATTGGCGTCCACGTTGGGTAAAAGAATATTTACCACAAAATGAAGACCATGGCTTGATTGAAATTCATGACTTAGAAGCTAGTTTGCTTCCTGAAACAAAGTGGTATCCGCGGTATGAACGAATTATTTATACAAGCGGCACATTGAAGTTTGGCAACAATAAAAAGTATTTACCGCAACGGTTAGGTTTAACAGAGGTGACGTTCAAAACCCTGCCAACGCCATATAACTATGCAGAAAATGCGCGAGTCTATGTACCGGAAGAAGCAGTAGCCATTCAAAATGCCTCTTCCTATGAGATGGGTCAATACATTTCAGATACCATTGAAAAATTGATGGCGCAAGAGGAACGTTCGATGTTGGTTCTTTTTACTTCGCATGAATTATTGTCCACCGTGTATCATCAAGTCCAGCCAAGATTATTGGAAAAAGGACAAGAGGTCCTCGCCCAAGGGATTAGCGGCAGTCGTGAAAAAATTCTTAAACGGTTCTCTAATGGAAAACCGAATGTCTTGCTAGGAGCCGATAGCTTTTGGGAAGGTGTGGACTTACCAGGAACAGCTTTACAGTTATTGATAGTCACGCGTTTACCTTTTGAAAATCCGAAACGACCACTTGTGCAAGCAAAATATGCATATTTAGAAGCAGAAGGGATACAACCATTTGCTCAAGAAGCGGTACCGAAAGCAGCCTTACGTTTGCGACAAGCACTGGGCCGTCTAATCCGTTCTGAAGAAGACAGAGGGGCATTGCTGATTCTGGATCGTCGTTTAGTCACTGCAAAATATGGCAAACGATTAATCAAAGCGTTTCCCAAGGGACTCTCAGTAAAAGAAGCGCCCATGCCTGAAATTTTAGAAGAATTAAAGGAATTTTTAAACAAATAATCGATTATTTTTAGGTCATATTTGTGAAAGGCCGCTATTTTTCTGCTATAATAAGACCCAGTAAGTTTAGAGAGGATGGAAGGATTTTTGGAGGAATTAGAAGAAAAGAAAGAGAAGAAACGGATTACTGTCCTTTTAACCCTATTGGCAATCCTTTTAGCAATTCTTGTAACAATAATTATCTTTTTTGTACGAACCAATCAACCAATGGCTCAAGCCAAAAAAGAAGCAACCGCAATTGCCAAAACTTCTGCTAATTTAGAAACAGTTGATAAATTTTACTGGTTTACACGCAAAAATACGTATTTTACTTTAACCGGCAAAAATGATAAAGGCACAGAGATTGTCGTGATTGTCCCTAAATCGGGAGAAAAAGTCACGGTCTTAAATCAAAAAGATGGTCAAACTGAACAACAAATAACAGACATGGTTGCTAAAGCCCATCCCGATGAATCGGTGATGAAAGCTACGTTAGGGCTTTATGATAAGCGCCCTGCATGGGAAGTGGTCACCGAAAATGATCAAGGAGTACTAACGTATTATCTTATGAGCTTTGATAAAGGCGAAGAGATTAACGTTGTCAAAGATATTTAATTTAGATAGGTTTTGATGAAAGTGGGAGTGAAAGGTGTATGAACGTATCAAATCGAGCACAGCAATTGACTCCTTCTGTTACATTAGCAGCTGCCGCCAAAGCGAAAGCATTAAAAGCAAAAGGTGTAGATGTTTTAAGCTTAACGGTCGGGGAACCAGATTTTGTAACCCCGAAAAATATTCAAAAAGCAGCAATTGCTTCAATTGAGGATGGAAGAGCAAGTTATTACACACCTTCTGGCGGCATTCCTGAATTAAAGCAAGCAATTGTTTCTTATGTGGAACGAGAATATCAACTTTGTTATCAACCCAAGCAAGTTATTGTGACAGATGGTGCCAAATATGCGCTGTATCTATTATTTCAAGCCATTTTGAACGTTGGGGACGAAGTGATTATCCCTGTCCCTTATTGGGTAAGTTATGGTGAACAAGTCAAGTTAGCAGAAGGCAAGCCAGTGTTTGTATCAAGCACGCAAGAACAATCATTTAAAGTATCAGTCGCACAATTAGAAGCTGTACGAACGGACAAAACAAAAGCAATCATTTTAAATTCACCATCTAACCCAACTGGTGTTATTTATACGGAAGAAGAATTACGCCAAATTGGTGAATGGGCAGTTGCTCATAATATCCTCATTATTGCAGATGATATTTATGGTCGTTTGGTGTACAATGGACATCGGTTCACACCAATTGCAACCATCTCAGAAGCAATTCGTCAACAGACAATCATTATTAATGGTGTTTCCAAAACATATGCAATGACAGGCTGGCGCATTGGTTTTGCAGTCGGTGATGAAAAAATTATTCAAGCAATGACACAACTCGCTTCACAATCCACCAGTAATCCAGTCGCAGTTAGCCAATATGCGGCAATTGAGGCTTTAACAGGTGAACAGACGACAGTTGAAGACATGCGTCAGGCCTTTGAAAAACGCCTGAATCATATCTATCCAAAAGTAGCAGCTTTGCCAGGTGTTTCGCTAATAAAACCTGAAGGCGCCTTTTATCTATTCCCGAATGTCAAAAAAACGTTAGAAATTTGTGGGTATGATAACGTGACTAATTGGGTGGAAGATTTATTACAAGAAGCGCATGTTGCTCTGGTAACGGGAGAGGGCTTTGGTGCACCAGAACATGTGCGGATGAGCTATGCGACAGATTTAATGACGTTAGAAAAAGCGATTGAGCGAATGAACGACTTTATAGAAAAGAAACGGATTCAGCACAACGCCTAAAAGAATAAACTAAGAAATGAACGGAGAGACAGACGTGGAACAAATTCAAATTATTGATTCAAACAAACATGTTGGAGAAACAGTAAAAATTGGCGCTTGGATTGCTAACAAACGCTCAAGCGGAAAAATTGCCTTTTTACAATTACGTGACGGGACAGCCTTTTTCCAAGGTGTCGTGTTCAAACCAAACTTCATTGAAGCCTTTGGTGAAGAAGCTGGTACAGAAAAATTCCAAGAAATTAAACATTTATCACAAGAAACAGCAGTCATGGTTACTGGTGTTATCAAAGAAGATAGCCGTTCTAAATTCGGCTATGAAATGGATATCACTGATTTAGAAGTCGTTGGCGCTTCAGAAGATTACCCAATCACGCCGAAAGAACACGGCACAGATTTCTTAATGGATCATCGTCATTTATGGTTACGTTCAAGCAAACAACATGCAATCATGTTAGTTCGTAACGAAATTATTCGTGCTACTTACGAGTTCTTTAACGAACAAGGATTCATTAAAATTGATAGCCCAATTTTAACAGGCTCAGCACCAGAAGGCACAACAGAATTATTTGAAACAGATTACTTCGGACAACCAGCATTCTTATCACAAACAGGTCAATTATATGCAGAAGCTGGTGCGATGGCATTTGGAAAAGTCTTTACTTTTGGACCAACCTTCCGTGCGGAAAAATCCAAAACTCGTCGTCACTTAACGGAATTCTGGATGATTGAACCAGAAATGGCATACACAACTCATGAAGAATCACTAGATATTCAAGAAGCCTACGTAAAACATTTAATTAAATCAGTATTGAAAAATCAACAATATCCATTGGATGTTTTAGAACGTGATACAGCTTTACTGGAAAAATATGTTTCGGAACCATTCAAACGTATTACTTACGATGATGCGATTGAGTTATTACAAAAAGAAGAAGCAAACAATGATTATGATCACATTGAATGGGGCGAAGACTTTGGTAGCCCACATGAAACCTTTATTTCAAATTACTATGGCGTTCCAACATTCATTTTAAATTATCCAAAAGCAATTAAAGCCTTCTATATGAAACCACATCCAACACGTGAAGATGTTGTAATTTGTGCCGATTTAATTGCGCCAGAAGGTTATGGTGAAATTATCGGTGGTTCAGAGCGTGCAACTGATTATGATTATTTGAAAGAAAAAGTAGCTGAGTTTGGCTTATCTGAAGAAGAATATAGCTGGTATTTAGATTTACGTAAATACGGTTCTGTGCCACATTCCGGCTTCGGGTTAGGTTTAGAACGTGCTGTTACGTTCATTACTGGTAATGAACACATTCGTGAAGCGATTCCGTTCCCACGTATGTTAAACCGTATTTATCCATAGAGAACAAATAAAAAAGAGAACTTCGGCAAAAGCCGAAGTTCTTTTTTTAATTCTGCCATAATTTTTGCATCTGGTCCAAAATATCAATGACTTCTGTCGTGAAAAATAAGGAGCGGTTGGGTTGTGTACCTTTGATTGCTTCAACCATATTGTAGATTTCATAATTCATGGCTTCAGCTGAGTACCCAGAAACGATGGTCTCAACCGTACCGTCATTGTAGTGAACGATTGCTTCATCTGCACGTGGATAATCTGTAATGGTAATATAGGCATCTTCAAAAGCAACAATTCCTTGCTTTGGCATTTTTGCTTGGAATGTTAATGAAATAGTAGCCAACTCATTTTCTTTATTCCGAAGCAATGTCACCGATTGTTCATCAACGCCAGTAGAGAAGGGAACCATGCTAGAAGCTAAAACGTCTGGCTGTGAGCTGAGAAACCAACGAGCAAACGAAACCGCATAAGTACCAATATCTAACAATGCGCCGCCTGCTAAGTCAGGATTAAAAAAGCGATTTTTAGGATCGGGTTCTTTGTAACTTCCAAATGGTGCTTGAATCATTTTTAACTGACCAAATTTGCCAGCATCCATCAAGCGACGTAATTCGTCGTATAGTGGCATGTTAAAAATAGTCATGGCTTCTGCTAAAATAAGGTCATTTTTTTCTGCAACTGCCAAGGCTTGTTTTAATTCTGCCGCGTTCATCGTAATAGCTTTTTCACACAACACATGTTTTCCGGCCTGGAGCGCTTTTAAAATGTGTTCAGCATGTTGTTTATTTGGCACTGCTATATAGACAACATCGATTGTTTCATCTGCTAGCAATTCTTCATAAGAACCATAGGCTTTAGGGATTGAATAATCAGCGGCAAATTGTTCTGCTTTAGACAATGTCCGTGAAGCAACAGCTGCAAGTTGGCTAGTTTCTTGTTTAAACGTTGAAGCAAATTCGTGGGCAATCCCACCTAATCCGACGATGCCCCATTGATATAATTTTTTTGTCAAAAGAAGTCCTCCTAATCTATGCAATTTCTTCAAATCTTCTTCATTATTTATTATACTGTAAACAAGAGAAATTAGAAAACAAGGACAATTTTGTAAATATGATAAAATCCAGAGATAAAAAGATGCTTTTTTTAGAGAATTTCAGTAAAATAGAAAATGGAGGCGAATGATTATGCATCAAGTTTATGTAGATATTATTGTTGACGCAATTATTGAACAGTACCAAACAGAAGAAAATTTTTACTCCGCTTATCAAATTCAAGCAGCCGATTGGCAAGCTTGGAAAGAAGGCCAATTTGGTTTGGACAATGAAGTCATGCAAAAAATTAAGAATTTGTTTACGGATTATGAGTGGATGCTGACTCAAAAAATACTCCGCCAAACCATCTTATTTCCGGAAAAACGTAACCTAGCTGTTTCGGAATATAAACGGTTAAAAACAACAATTGCCAAAAAATGGCTACAATCTGATTTGGGCGTTGTAGAATTAATTCCTAACAATAAACAGGAACAAGAAATTGTTGCTGGTTATATTGATTTGAAAGTGACGCTGGCCTATGGCGAATGGGGTTTTGATGATATTATTACATTCCGGTTACCAGCTACGATTCAACGACAATTGGAAGGTTCAAAAGTTGAATTATTAGATTGGGTCAACGAAAATCTGATGGATACTTACGTAGGTGAATAACGAATAGGAAGGATGGTCTTTTGAAATACACAATTGCTGGGATTTTATCTGTGATTATTATGTTTGGTGCGGTAATTTTTGTCTTTTTTGGCAAAAAGCCAGTTGAAGAATCTGTTCACACATCAACTGAAACAACAGTGAAATCATCCACTAAAATTTCTGAAAGTAGTACAGTTTCTTCAACTGCTACCACTGAATCAAGTACTGAAATCACGAGCGTAAGCAGTGATGAAAGTTGATAATTTTCTGTGAAAATGATACAATTATTCGGTTATAGTAACAAATGAAATCAATCACGAAAGTGAAAGATAATGAAACATTTTATCGGAAAATAAAAGATGAAGTGGGGAATTAATGAAGTGAGCAACTATCAGAAAAAAAGAAAAAAGCAGCTGAATTTGCCAAAGTTATTCTTAGGCGTAGTTGTCGTCGGTTTAGCCTTTGTCTTTTCGTTATCTGTCCTTTCTGATTCAGATAAGGGACAAAGCGAGTCAGTCAATCGCCAAAATGAAAACATCTCAAAAGAAGAATTTGTTGCTGAAATCACACCGTATGCACGTGAATTACAAGAATCTTACGGGGTGTTACCAAGTATTATTATGGGGCAAGCAGTTTTAGAATCAAATTTTGGACAAAGTCAATTAGCATCGAAATATAACAATCTTTTTGGGATTAAAGCATATGGCAACCAACCAAAAGTCAATTTAGAAACAAAAGAGTATGTCAATGAGGTCTGGATTACGATTCAGGGTGATTTTCGAGTTTATGACAATTGGGAAGAATCCATGCGAGATCATACCAAGTTATTTGTTGATGGGGTCGATTGGGATCCAAATTTATATGAAAAAGTCTTGTTAGCCAAAAATTATAAAGAGGCTGCACAAGCGCTTCAAGATGCTGGATACGCAACGGATCCTACATACGCTGATAAGATCATTCATGTAATTGAAGAATACAATTTAAATAAATACGACCGTTAAGCATGGAGGAACGATGATAATGAGCGAAAAGTGGATTCCAGAAATTATGACGCCGCTGAAACAAGATATTGTAAAAATGCCAGAGATTATTCGGCAAGCCAGTGGCATTAAAATTTTTGGCCGTAAAATAAAATCAATTATTTTTACGACAGATATTGCGATTATCCGCAATACGGATGCACAGGCAGTGATTGCTGTATATCCTTTTACACCGCATCCAGCGATTACAAAAGGCATTATTGAAGCAGCGGATATTCCTGTCTTTTCAGGAGTCGGCGGCGGTTTAACGCAAGGCATGCGTTCTGCTTATATGAGTTTATTTGCAGAAGCACAAGGCTCAATGGGTGTCGTTTTGAATGGTCCTACACCAATTGAAACAATTAAAATGGTGGATGAAGCAATCGATATTCCTATTATCAGCACAGTAACTTCTATTCATACGCCAATTGATGAAAAACTTGCGGCTGGCGTGGATATGATTAATATCAGTGCAGGAAAAGACACTGCAGCCACCGTACGCTATTTCCGTGGCAAGTATCCAGAATTACCGATTATTGCAACAGGAGGACCAACTGAATCGAGTATTCATGAAACCATTATCGCCGGAGCGAATGCTATTACATATACGCCCCCTAGTAACGGTGAATTATTCAGCAAAAAAATGAAAAAATATCGTGAACAAGAAAAAGCAACCGATGAAGAATAAAAAACGCTTTGGCAGTCTATCCTGCCAAAGCGTTTTTGGCTATTTAATGTTCGCTTTTACGGAACAATGGAAGAATGAACCAATTATTTGAAAATTCTAATGAAAAAAAGTTGTTAAACCATTGAAAGTTAGAGATTTTTGTACTATCCTAGAGAAACATAGAAGCTTGTATAAGGTCAAAATACGGTTGACCGTCTCTACCCAGCACCGTAAATGCTGGTCTATAAGTGAAGAAGAGCGGATAGCCCTTTTTTGCTTTGGCAAAATGGGCTTTTTTCTTTTGTTAGAACACGAATATAAATAGCACTTTGTTTTATTTCGTTCGTTTTTAACGAACCGTCCTTTCCTCAGGATGAGAACAAAGCATCTATCGAAAAATAAGTAAAGGAGTTCATATTGTGAAGGAATTAGTCGAACGTATCAAAAATGATGGCCGTGTATTAGGTGAAGGTGTTTTAAAAGTAGATAGTTTTATTACGCACCAAGTGGATCCAGAATTAATGGAGGCTATGGGTAATCGTTTTGCTGAGGTTTTCGCAGAAGCAGGCATTACCAAAGTAATTACAATTGAAGCATCAGGAATCGCTCCTGCCTTATACGCAGCGCAAAAATTAGGCGTGCCAATGATCTTCGCTCGTAAGGCAAAAAGTTTAACCATGGATGAAGAGCTTTTAACGGCTTCAGTTTATTCATTTACAAAACAAGTGACAAGTCAAATTTCCATTTCAAGAAAATTTTTATCTGATGCTGATAAAGTGTTGATTATTGATGACTTTTTAGCTAACGGACAAGCTGCTAAAGGATTGGTAGAATTATGCCAACAGGCTGGTGCAAAGGTTGAAGGAATTGGTATCGTAATTGAAAAATCATTCCAAGATGGTCGTCAGTTATTAGAAGACATGGGCTTAAATGTAGTCTCTTTAGCACGTATTGCTTCATTAAGTGAAGGAACGGTGACGTTTTTAGAGGAGGATGCATAATCTTGGAAACAAAACAATTGAATACACCACAACAGACGGAAACACCAAATGGGAAAGCCGCCGTTTTAGGATTGCAACATTTATTAGCGATGTATGCTGGAGCAGTTGCCGTACCTTTATTAATCGGAACCGGCTTGAATTTTGATTCGCAACAAATGACGTATTTGATTTCAATCGATATTTTTATGTGCGGCGTTGCGACACTTTTACAATTAACGGTGAATAAGTTTTTTGGGATTGGCTTGCCAGTCGTTTTAGGTTGTGCCATTCAAGCAGTTGCGCCTTTAATCATGATTGGTACGAACAAAGGGGTTGGTGCAATTTACGGTTCAATTATTGCTTCGGGCATTTTTGTCGTTCTTATTGCAGGATTTTTCTCAAAAATTAAGCGTCTATTTCCGCCTTTAGTCACCGGCACAGTCATTACAGTTATTGGTTTGACCTTAATTCCTGTTGCTGTTGAAAAAATGGGTGGCGGCTTAGCAACGGACAAAAGTTTTGGTGATCCTAAAAACTTGCTCCTCGCATTTGTAACAATTGCCTTAATCATTGTTGTGCAAGTTTGGGGACGTGGCTTTATCAAGTCAATTGCCGTGTTAATCGGCCTAGTCGGCGGCACAATTTTAGCTGCGTTTCTGGGATTAGTGGATTTGTCTCCTGTTGGTCAAGCTACGTGGTTTCATTTTCCACAGCCATTTTATTTTGGCAAACCAACGTTTGATCTTTCTTCTATTGTGTTGATGATTATTATTTCAATTGTTAGTATGGTTGAATCAACAGGTGTTTATTTTGCCTTAGGAGACATTACAGGGAAGAAAATTGGCGAAGATGATTTACGTCGTGGGTATCATGCAGAAGGTTTAGCCGTCATTTTAGGGGGGATTTTTAATACGTTTCCTTATACAGGTTTCTCTCAAAATGTCGGGTTAGTTCAATTATCTGGGATCAAAACACGTCGACCAATTTATTTTTCTGCTTTTTTCTTAATTATTTTAGGCTTATTACCAAAAATTGGTGCGATGGCCCAAATTATCCCAGAGCCGGTTTTAGGCGGCGGAATGCTGGTTATGTTTGGAATGGTGGCTGTCCAAGGAATGCGCATGTTGTCAAAAGTTGACTACTCAAATGACAAAAATTTATTAATTATTGCCATCTCGATTGGCTTTGGTTTAGGCTTTAATATTATGCCGACGCTCTTTAATAAAGTACCAGAAACTGTTAGCATGTTTACTGGTAATGGAATTGTCATGAGCAGCATTACCGCGATTATTTTAAATCTTTTATTCAATGGTTTAAAAGAAACCTCAGAAAGTAACGAATAGTTTCAAAAAAAGTATGATAGATAAGGTCAGGTGGCTTTTCTTTCATACTTTTTTGACCTCATCATCGTTTAGAAAAATTTAATGTTTTCATCAATCTGAAGAGAAAAAGAGAAAAAAGCTTGGTTACAAAGAGACGAGTAGTAAGTTACCGCTGTTTTATCCTAAAGTATGTTAATAAATTCTGATGAGAAAACCTAAGGGAAACACTGCTGGCACTTGAAGTTGAGCCTTTTTCCTTGTATCATGTAAAAAGAGCACTCTTAAAGGCTAGACTGCGACGAGAAACCGCAGAAGGATTTTAAGGATAAAACTGTGATGGAAAGTTGTGATGAACTTGGATAAACCACTATTACCTGGTCAAGTGATTGGTATCATTGGTGGCGGACATTTAGCAAAAATGATGGCCCTTAGTGCAAGAGAAATGGGGTTTCGAGTGGGTGTGCTAGATCCACAAATTGATTGTCCTGCTGCACAAGTTGCCGATTGGCAATTATTAGGAGCATATAATGATCCTGAAGCGTTAGAGAAATTGGCAAAACGTGCCCAAGTGATTACGTATGAATTTGAACATGCAGATGTTGATGCGTTAACAGCGATTCAACATTTAGCGAATATACCACAAGGAACAGACATTTTAGCGATTACGCAAGATCGCTTAATGGAAAAAAGTTTCTTGGAAGATAATAATATTGTGATTGCACCTTATGCAACGATTGTTAGTCCGACTGATATTCAAGAAGCAATTGATGGCATTGGTTATCCGTGTATCTTGAAGAATACGCGAGGGGAAGGTCGTTATGTACTACATAGTACTTCAGACTTAGCGCCATCCATGAATCTTCTGAGAGAAGGAACCTGTGTCTTGGAAGCTTGGATTCCTTACGAAAAAGAATTATCTGTTCTGATTTCTGGTAATGGTCGTGGCGAATTTGCGACATTTCCAGTTGTGGAAACAATTAAAAAAGAGCGTAAGCTACATGAAACGATTGCGCCAGCCCGAATTGATGACGAAGTCAGTGGTGAGTTGCAACGAATTGCTAAGGTGATTGCTAAAGCAGTTGGTTTAGTCGGCACCCTTTCAATTGAAATGTTTTATACAGAAACAGGCGGGATTTATGTAAATAAAATTTTACCTCGTCCAGAAGATGCTGGGAATTTTTCAATAGATGCTTGTTCTTTTAGCCAATATGATACGCATATTCGTGGTTTATGTAATTGGCCAATGCCAACGATTCAACTGTTGTCAGAAGCGGTTACGGTCAATGTGCTTGGGAATGAAGCCTATGAAACGATGGACATTATTAATGAACATCCAGATTGGCATTTCCACTATTATGGGCACAGTGAAGCAAAAGCGCAACGAGCGATGGGGCATATTACTATATTAACCAAAGAAATCGATGAAACACTGGAAGAAATTAAAGAAACAAAGATTTGGTCGTAATTATTTTTCAAAAATTGAGGAGTAAAGAGGGGATAAGGCACAATGATTGATCGTTATACAAGACCCGAAATGGGCGCAATTTGGACAGATGAGAACCGCTACAAGGCATGGCTAGAAGTTGAAATTTTGGCGGATGAAGCTTGGGCAGAACTTGGCGAAATTCCTAAAGAAGATGTACAAAAAATCCGAGAAAATGCATCATTTGATGTTGCACGTATTTTAGAAATTGAAGCAGAAACACGTCATGATGTTGTCGCTTTTACTCGTGCCGTTTCAGAAACGCTTGGTGAAGAGCGAAAATGGGTGCACTATGGGTTAACCAGCACAGATGTTGTGGATACTGCCTATGGTTATCTATTGAAACAGGCGAATGATATTTTACGGAAAGATTTACAAACATTTACGGAGATTGTCGGAGCCAAAGCCAAAGAGTATAAACATACGGTCATGATGGGAAGAACGCATGGTGTTCATGCAGAACCTACTACATTTGGTTTGAAATTAGCGTTGTGGTATTCTGAAATGAAACGCAACATTGAACGTTTTGAACATGCAGCCAAAGGTGTCGAAGCGGGTAAAATCAGTGGAGCCGTAGGTACCTTTGCCAATATTTCACCATTTGTTGAAGAATATGTTTGCGAACATTTGGGGATCCGTGCTCAAGAGATTTCGACACAAGTTTTACCACGTGATTTACATGCAGAATATGTTTCTGCCATGGCATTAATTGCGACAAGTATTGAAAAATTTGCAACAGAAATTCGTGGTCTACAAAAATCAGAAACGCGTGAAGTAGAAGAATTTTTTGCAAAAGGACAAAAAGGATCTTCGGCAATGCCGCATAAACGAAATCCAATTGGTTCTGAAAATATGACTGGTTTGGCACGTGTGATTCGTGGTCATGTCATTACTGCCTTTGAAAATGTGAGTTTATGGCATGAACGAGATATTTCTCACTCGTCTGCTGAACGGATTATTATTCCCGATACGACGATTTTGCTAAATTACATGTTGAATCGTTTTGGTAATATTGTCAAAAACTTAACGGTCTTCCCAGAAAATATGAAACGTAACATGGATGCGACCTATGGACTAATTTACAGCCAACGTGTCTTATTAAAATTGATTGACCATGGCATGACACGTGAAGAAGCGTATGATCTGGTCCAACCAAAAACAGCTTACGCATGGGATCATCAAACGGCGTTCCGTCCGTTGTTAGATGCGGATGAAAAAATTACTTCTGTCTTATCAAAAGAAGAACTAGATGATGCTTTTGATTACCATTATCATTTAAAAAACGTTGACACGATTTTTGAACGTGTTGGTTTAGGATAAAAAGAAATCAGCCAGAAAGAACCGCGTGTTTATTCTGGCTGTTTTTTTCAGAAAAAAAGTTGAAAAGTTATTTAGTAGAAATCAGAAGAAAAAGTGTTAAATTTTAGCGAGCAAACGTCAAAAGGTCAATGTATGACTCATACCTTTTGACGTTTGCTCGTTATTTGTTTTGTTGTTCTTTAGATTATAAAGGAGATATTTTTCAAAACAAGAGGGAATTTAGACGTTTTCATAGGGAGAAAGGGTCGCTAAACCCTTGTGGTATAAGAAGATACTGTTTTTTTTATTATAGGTTTAAAAATTCAAAATTATTTTTTGTGTGTCTTCAGATATAATGAGTCTATTAACGGTAATTCTTAAAAAAAGGGGGAAAGTTGGTTGAAATGAAATTGTCACAAGTCATAAATAAGACTACAGGGGATGGAGTGAAAGTATTTAGCTATCTCTGTTTTATAATTATTTATTATCTAATCTTCTTACATTTCGAAGTTGCTTTAGCGCAACAACCTGAGTCAAAGCCGCTAGCAGGTTTTACAGTTGAAAGTGTGATACCAGATAATCAGCTAGATAAGAACCAAACTTATTTTTATTTAGGCGTTCAGCCAAGTAGTCAGCAGATTATTCAAGTGAAAATCAGAAGTTTGCAGAAAGAACCAGTCACTGTCGCTTTAAGTATTCATGATGCGGTTAACGGAATGGGAGGACAGATTGACTATACGCAGACGAGCCCCACACTAGATTCTAGTTTGACAAATTCCATTACGCAAATTGTTCATTTACAAAATAAGGAAGCTACGGTCACTGTAAAAAATTTTGAAGAAAAAATAGTAAATTATGAAATTAGAACGCCTAAAGAGCCATTTCCGGGAGTTAAATTAGGTGCACTGCGATTTGTCAAACAACCAGAGGATGAATCATTAAAAAGTAATCAATTTACATCAACCTATGCGTATACTATTTCAATCATGCTGACAGAAGATAAACAGCCATTTGATGAAGGAGCAGAATTGAAACTAAAAAAAGTTGATACAACGATCAGCGGTGGCCTACCTGTTGTTCAAGCAACATTCCAAAATCGACAACCAAAAGTTATGAAAGGAGCAACAATTACCAACTGGTTAACCAAAAAAGGTCAGTCAAAAGAGTTACTAAAAAAAGTACAAGCGGATGTGTCAGTGGCACCTAATTCTCTATTAGCTATGGATTTATCATTGAATGAAGTCGCCCTTTCACCGGGAACGTATACTTTTCATAGTCAAGCCAGCGCTGGTAATCAAGAATGGCACTGGCGAAAAGATTTTACAATCACACAATTGCATGTAAAACAATGGTCGGCTAGTACATCTTCAGCAAAAAGCCAACCGCATTCGTTAATAGTTCTTAGCGCATTGTGTCTTGTTACAATTAGCGTTTATTTTTATCTTAAAAAGAGTAGAACAAAATAAAGGAATAAAAAGGAAAAGAAGGTGTTGGTTATGAATAAGAAACCGAGTTGTCTTATTTGTGTCATAGTCATATTATTAGGAACGATGATTTTACCAATTAATGGCTTAGCTGAGGGGGCTAAGTCGACAACAGTAACGAGTGAAATGCAACAAATCATTGAAGATTCATTACCTAAGCTATCAGAACCGTCCAAACAAACGATAGAAACAACTGAAACAAACGATTCTTCAACTGAAAAAAAACAAGCAACTGAAGCAACGAAAGAAGTAGAAACTGTTTCTTTTACTTGGTCACAACAAGAACCAGAAAAGCAAGTAACTGCCGGATCGGATTTTTATCTAAAAATAACTAGTAATGTAACTTGGGCGGAAGTCCAATTGCCTCAGGAAATTCAATATAATCCCCAAAAGAACCAACAATTGCAGGAGCATAGTTCTTATAATCAAGAACAACATAGCTTGGTTTTAAGAGACTTAGCCCAGTTGGGGGAGAGTTACTTGCTGTTAACGACAACAAAAGCAGGAACCTTTACCTTGTCAGTCAAAGATAAAAACCAAGAAACGTTGGCTAATAATTTAGACGTGACGATTGTGAAAGAGCAAGTAGTAGTGCCACAAGAGACCCAGAAGAGTGGTGAGCAGAAGCAAACAAAGGAAAATGAAAATAGCAACCCTGTCGTTAAGTCTAAAAACATTGCCGCTAAAGCGAATGGGATTACGGTCGGTTTGACTGCACCAGCCACTTATCGTACATATACTGACCCTGCGACAGGAACAGCACCAGATTACTTAACTGTTTCTTTACCAGTTTCCATCAGCCAAGCGGGCCTCACTGGTACTTCGATTGAGCTTCCTTATGGCTTTTATCCAAGTAAAAGTGACCCGATTTTTAAAGACTTTGATAGTACAGCACCGATATTTTCGTTGGTGACACCTAGTACACCTAGTGCTAACTCCATTGTGGCTTCGTATGTAAACGATACGGCCAATAAAAAATTAATTATTCGCTTGAAAGAAACCAAGACAACTTTAGAGACGATTAATTTACGTTTTAAATTTAATAATGTCTATGATGCCAAAATCCCACCTGAACAAATTGTGTGGAATAATCTCCAAGCGAAGGTGTTTGATAATACGGGGACACAAATAGCAAGTTCAGCGGCAAATAAAACCGTAAAAACGGATGTGAGTTCTATCAATTTTCGTGTAGGTTCTGCCTATGCCAATCCTAGTAGCGAGAGTTATTTTGACGGTGATATTGTTATATCAAATAATTATTGGCTTAATTATTTAGCTAGAGCGAATTTAGACCCTCGTTATGAGCATCAAGTGTATGTTGAAATTCCCACGGGAGCTACTTTAACGGGAACTTTAGCCAATAGATTATTGAAAACAGGGATCACAAATGTACAAGACCCTAGTGTGCCAGTTGGTTTTACTCGGTACTATCAGAAATTAGCAACCCTCTCACCAACCATTTTAGACAATCCAGTAACTCTTATTAATTTAAGATATCTTGATACAAGAGTTACTTTGAATAGAACTTATGCAGAAGGGCGTTCTTTTTCCGTCAATTTTGGGATGAAGGTAAAATACTTGAATGGGAAAATAAATACGCTCACCACTACGCAAAGTTATATAAAACGGTCTCGGCCAGATTTTCAATTGTCAGGAACAGGGCATCATAATACTATTGCAGGTTCTACTAACTCAGTTAATAACTTAAGGAATTCAGCGACAGCTGGACCTGTTTTCGCTTTTGGCGTTACGCCTTTTAGTTCCCCTGTTACTATTAAAAATACCGGAACTAAAGCAATTCAAGGGGTGTCATACAGATTACAAGAATTAACTGCGGGCTCAGCTAAAGGAAATTTTGATGATCTCTATATTTATGGTGTTACGGATGGAGTAAGTACCCCAGCCTATTATCGGCCTTGGTATCGTATTAGAAATGCTGTAACTGGAACGAGTCGTTCTGTTTGGAGCAGTACGCCCCCTACTACTGGCAATTTTAGTCCAGCTTTGCCAACCTTAGCAACCAACGAGTATATTTCGGACATTTATGTCATCCCAATGGGAACAGATGGCAAAACAGCTAATTCGTTACCTCCAGGGAACGGAATGATTCTTCGATATGGCGTTAAAAATTGGCCTGATGGGCGGTGGCCAGATGGAACAGCGCTTTCTAAGAAGTCTAATCCAATTACGTTTGGAGCCACCATGCAGTACCAAGATGCAACTGGTACTCCTACATCGCTTAAATTAAGAGATCACGTCATGTATTATAATAATGGCGTAGCTTTAAATGTTTCTGCTAGGATGACCAGTGTCAATAGCCAAAACAAGCTGCCTGGAGACACAATTAACTATGAAATAATCATGAGAAATAATGTTTACTATACAAACATTTCCTTGAGGGATTGGGTAAAGCCCATTATTACAATTAAAGTTCCCAAACAGTTACGATTAAAAGCTACCACGAAAAAAGATTTTATTGATGAGAGTAACCAAGTCACCTATCCAGCTTCGGTGACAGTTGAAACGTTACCTATCAAAGACACGGCTTACAATTATTATCGTTTTAAGACGTCCAGCACGGCTTATAAATCTAAAGTACTGAGAGAGTCTAGTGTTTTTCGGATTCCTTTAGAATTTATAGTGGATAGTTCAGCTGCTTCTGGAAGTTATCAAATTCCTTATGTCGCATATAGTAGCCCTCAGGCAACTGATTTCTTTACTGGCGTACCTGCACAATTAGATGCTGCAGAGGCTAAAAAAATCGGTTTAGACAATACAAATGAAAATAGCTACGGGTTGAACGGACCTGTTCTTAGTAATACTGGCTTTTCTGTCGTGGATGCTTCAAAACTAGATAGTGCGACGAATGCTCGTGGATCGGCGACGCAAGCTTGGTCTAGCAGTAATATCTTTGCGGTAGAGAGTAAAGGAACACCGCAAATGCAAACGGTCATTAAAAACTCAGGGAATACAAGCTTTACGAGCGTTCGGTTATATAACCTATTACCTTCTGCTAGTGATGGTCGTGGATCAACAGGAAGTATCGGTTTTACAAACTTGACTAATAATAGTGGAACAGCCAAAATTTACTATACAACTAAGCCGGTCTCACAATTACCTAGTTATACTAACAATGATTTACAAGCATGGAATGCCACTAAACTAACTAGTTTAGGATTCACTACAACTAAACCTGCGAACTCTGCTTTAATCACAGCAATCTATGTCGATTTTGGCGCAACGACAATCAAACCAGGTGAGACATTAGACGCAATTATGAACTTTTTAGTGCCAGATGCGGAGAATCAAAAAGCGATTAATCAATTTCAATATTCTGCCAAAGAAGCTAAAGCAGGAACAACTTTAACAGCAGTCAGTGACAAAATTACCTTTAGTACGGAGTTTGCTCAAGTAGCTTATGAACAAAATTTACCAAGTGTTATCGTGCCAGGAAGTGGAGTTACAGGTCTACCCTCTCCGCAAACGATTCAGTTAAATGTGAATGGGGCTGGAAAAGTTGTTATTCCAACAACAAAACCAACACTTAGTGGTTATACTTTTGTGGAATGGCAAGATGTTGTAGCGCCAACTAAGAACTATCAACCGGGTGCAACGATCAGCTTTACGTCTACTTCAACTACTACAAAAGTAACTCTGAAAGCTATTTGGAAACCAATCTCAGTGAATGTGACTTTTAATGCCAATGGGGGCTCGGGTGGTACAGCGGCTAAAGCCTATAATTTTGGAACTGTAGTTAATTTAAGCACCGTTGCGAAGCCAACAAGAACAGGCTACACTTTCCAAGGTTGGGCCACAACAGCCAATGCCACAACACCAAATATTACAACAAACCCTCTCGTTAATTATATCTCAGCTAAGACTTATTATGCTGTTTGGAAAGGGAATACCTATACGGTGAAGTTTGATGCTAACGGGGGAACGGGTAGCATGCCTAATACGAGCTTTATTTATGGAATAGGCAAGCCATTACCAGCCAATACCTTTACAAAGGAAAGTAATACATTTCTTGGCTGGGCAAGGACGCGAGCAAGTGACGTTGTATATACAGATAAACAAATAGTTTCAATGTTAACTGCTACTAATAATGGAACTGTAACGTTATATGCGAAATGGAGTGGGCAACGACCTGTATTGATGGGGACACCAAGTACGTTTGATTTTGGCAAACAAACGATTTCGCCAACGTCAAAAAGTTATGGACTAAATTCAGCAAGCTATGTCGGAAGTCCCGAATTACAACAAGCTGGTTTTATGTTACGTCTAGAAGATAATCGACCAACTAGCACAGGTTGGAAATTAAACGTTAGTTTATCTGAATTTAAAGATAAAACTGGTAAATCTTTACCACAAGGAGAAGGAATTACCTTGAACTTTGCGGACACTCAACTTCAAAAAGTTCAATATGCTAATACAGCCGAGGAATCAGTAACGACTGGTTTTACCAATGGACCGATGTTAGGTTCTCAAGCTTTTCGATCGGGTGCAACAGCCCAATCAATAATCACAGCAACTGGAGCACAAGGAAGTGGAACTTGGCAACTATATTTTCCTTTTGAAGAGATAAAATTAACTGTGCCTGCAAATGTAGGAGAAATATCAAAAGTATATCAATCTACAGTAACCTGGTCATTGGACGATGTAGTCTAATCTTAGTATGTTTCACTTGAAAGGAAAGTTAATTGTATTAAGAAAAAATATAAGTTTTATAGTAATATTAAAAAACAAACGTATTGTTAAATACGTTTGTTTTTTTTCTATACTTTTTTCGATTTATCCTTTATAATGTAACTTAAATAGTTACATTAACTATTTAATGAAAACAAAGGAGGAGAAGTATGGATAAACAACAGCGAGGCATTCAAGTGATTAGAATTTGGCTAGGGGTGACGATGCTAATTCATGGAGTGATGAAAGTAACGTCATTGGAAGATACTTTAGCGTTTTTTGCTAGTATTGGTTTGCCAAGTCTTTTTGTTTATGGTGTAGCAGCAATTGAATTAATTGGTGGATTATTTATGATTATTGGCTTTTTAATTCCTTTGGTATCAGTAGGATTCATAGCAGTTTTAGTCGGAGCTATTTTTTCTTTTGGTTTGGCAAGTGGTTTTAGTGGTTATGAGTACGAATTATTTTTAGCAATAACCAGTTTGGCTATTTTGGTTAGCTATGCCGATAAAAAGTATCTTACGTTAAAACTTTATTTTTAATAAATCAAAGCAATAAAGAGTTGGTCAAACCAGGTGTTATTGCGAAAAAAGCTCTAAAACAGTGATATTTAGCTGTTTTAGGTTTTTTTTATCAAAAAAGGTCAAAAAAGGTCAATTTATTCATTGACCTTTACTGACCAATAGAGTATAATAAATTTATAAGGTTTACGAATACCTTAACTTTTGAAGAAATCCATCAAAAGTCGGATAATAATAATTGTAAAGAATGTTAAAATAAAAAAGACAAAACAATAAACGGGAGGGATCGTTTATGAATATTGAAAAAATGACAACCACGCTACAAGAGGCGATTGCTGAAGCTCAAAAAGTTGCGGTGACACGGCAACATCAAGAAATTGATATCGCACATTTATGGAAAATTTTTCTTCAACCAAACCATTTTGGTCGTAATTTTTACACAGATGCTGGTTTAGATGTTGACGCATTTGAACGAGAAGTAGATAACGCGTTAGATGAATATCCAAGTGTGGCAGGCGGTAATGTGCAATATGGTCAAAATTTAAGTCAAAATTTGTTCCATTTATTGCAAGAAGCTGATTCACTTCGAGAAGAATTCCAAGATGAATTTTTATCAACCGAAATTGTACTTTTAGCTTTAATGAAATTGAAAAATTATCGTTTAACAAAATATTTAATGCAACAAGGCATTACGGAAAAAGAGTTAAGAAAAAATATTGAAGAGATGAGAGGAGGAGATCGTGTGACTTCTCAAAACCAGGAAGAACAATATAAAGCACTAGAAAAATACGGTGTTGACTTAGTACAACAAGTAAAAGCAGGAAAACAAGATCCAATCATTGGTCGTGACGAAGAAATTCGTGACGTTATTCGGATTTTATCAAGAAAAACTAAAAATAATCCAGTCTTAATTGGTGAACCAGGTGTTGGTAAAACAGCGATTGTTGAAGGATTAGCACAACGAATCGTTCGTAAAGATGTTCCCGAAAACTTAAAAGATAAAACCATTTTTTCTTTAGATATGGGCGCCTTAATTGCGGGAGCAAAATTCCGTGGCGAATTTGAAGAACGGTTAAAAGCTGTTTTAAAAGAAGTGAAAAAAAGTGATGGCAAAATCATTTTATTCATTGATGAAATTCATAATATCGTCGGAGCTGGTAAAACTGAAGGCAGTATGGACGCCGGGAATTTATTAAAACCGATGCTAGCACGTGGTGAATTGCATTTAATCGGTGCCACAACGCTTGATGAATATCGCCAATATATGGAAAAAGATAAAGCCTTAGAACGTCGTTTCCAAAAAGTATTAGTCAAAGAACCAACAGTAGAAGATACAATTTCTATTTTGCGTGGCTTAAAAGAACGATTTGAAATTCACCACGGCGTGAATATTCATGACAATGCTTTAGTTGCTGCCGCTACTTTATCCGATCGCTATATTACTGATCGTTTCTTACCAGATAAAGCGATTGACTTAGTCGATGAAGCAAGCGCAACGATTCGAGTGGAAATGAATTCAATGCCGACAGAGCTCGATCAAGTAACACGTCGGTTAATGCAACTAGAAATTGAAGAAGCGGCCTTGAAAAAAGAATCGGATGATGCAAGTAAAAAACGGTTAGCCAACTTGCAAGAAGAATTAGCAGATTTGCGTGAAGAAGCCAACTCAATGAAAATGCAATGGGAAACGGAAAAAGAAGAAGTTAATGCGGTTTCCAACAAACGTGCAGAGATTGATAAAGCAAAACACGAATTAGAAGATGCTGAAAATAATTATGATTTAGAACGAGCTGCTGTTTTGCGCCATGGAACAATTCCACAATTAGAACATGAATTGAAAGAATTGGAAGAAAAGAACGCCAAAGATAACGTCAAAATGGTACAAGAATCGGTTACTGAAAACGAAATTGCGCAAGTGGTCGGTCGTTTAACCGGCATCCCTGTGACAAAATTAGTTGAAGGCGAACGAGAAAAATTAATGAAACTGAATGAAACATTACACAAACGTGTGATTGGTCAAGATGAAGCCGTCGATGCTGTTAGTGATGCGGTGATTCGCTCAAGAGCAGGCTTACAAGATCCAAATCGCCCACTCGGTTCGTTCCTTTTCTTAGGACCAACTGGTGTTGGTAAAACAGAACTTGCTAAAGCCTTAGCTGAAGATTTGTTTGATTCTGAAGATCATATGGTACGGATTGACATGAGTGAATACATGGAAAAACATGCCGTGTCTCGTTTGGTTGGTGCCCCTCCAGGCTATATTGGTTATGAAGAAGGTGGCCAGTTAACAGAAGCTGTTCGTCGAAATCCATATACAATTGTCTTATTAGACGAAATTGAAAAAGCGCACCCAGATGTCTTTAATATCTTATTACAAGTTTTAGATGATGGTCGTTTGACAGATTCTAAAGGTCGGGTCGTTGATTTTAAAAATACAGTTTTAATTATGACAAGCAACATCGGCTCTCAGCTTTTATTGGAAGGTGTGACACCTGAAGGAACAATTCCAGAAGAAGTTGAAAATCAAGTCATGAATATTCTAAAAGGACACTTTAAACCAGAGTTCTTAAACAGAATTGATGATACCATTTTATTCACACCATTGAGCTTGGATAATGTGAAAGGAATCATTGGTAAAATGACCGCACAACTTGCTCATCGTTTAGAGCAACAAGAAATTGTGTTGGAAATCACTGATGAAGCTAAAACATGGATTGCTGAAAATGGGTATGAGCCAGCTTATGGAGCTCGTCCGTTAAAACGTTTCATTACTCGCGAAGTCGAAACACCATTAGCAAAAGAAATTGTTTCTGGACGAGTAATGCCAAAAACAAAAGTCACGATTAGTCTATTAGACAATCAATTAGTTTTTGAAAATGAACCAATAGAAGAAGTGTAAAAAAAAGAACGAGCGAATTCGCTCGTTCTTTTTTTTATTATGACAATCGTTGCTTAATTTCTTCCAACAAATCCTCTTCTGAAGAAACAACCCGACCATTCAATTTAATCAAACCAACTGTGTAGAGGTTTAAATAATGGAATTGATTTTCAGCGACTTCGTTCAAAGCATCAAGCTTTTGGTGATTATCAGCACCTTGTTGGCGGCTGTCTGTGTAAAGGGCAACCACTGGGATTCCTTTGGCATAAGCAACACCAATTTCGGAAGCTACGCCCGCATCAATGGTTGGGCCGTCTAATAAAGCAACCAATAAATCGCTAGCAAGGACGTTTTCTGTATCTGCTAAGGCAATCATTTTACTATCGGCATAAGCCGATTTGTCGTTAATCGCCGCATTTTCTTGTGGTAAATAAAGATCGATTGTTTTATCCAATTGTCGAATTTGTTCGACTAAATAGGCATTATAACGTAAGTCAGCTTGCGAAAATAAAGGTCCTGCAAAATAAATTTTTGTCATTTGTCTGTCTCCAATCCAAGGGTTTAGAAATAATCACTGAAATAAGCTTCTTGGTCAGGAAAAATCCGTTCCAAAGAATTTAAAGTTTCTTTATCTGTATCAATGCGCTCAATTCGATGTAAGTACGAAGGGCGTCGGTAATTCATGACTAAACAAGTTAGTGTTTGAATATCTAAGTGAACGGCGGTGCCTAAAGGTTCATCCGTAATGGTCACTTGATCATTTTCATCCCAAATTAAGCCAAAAATACCATTATTCCACTCAGCCACAGGATCTTTAACGACAAAATGGAAGGGCTTAGCCGTACTTTCAAAAGGAAAATTTTCTAAAAAGGCTTTGACATCAACAATTCGAGCCATATAATAGGGTTCAATGCTTTCTTTAATTTGGCTGTCTTCTAAAAGAAAGGCTAGTGGTTCGTTTTTATAGATATCGCCCTTGACCCAATAAACCATCGAAAAATGCGCAGTAATAAAATTCCACAAGCCATTTCGGGCTTCTTGGTTCAAGTAAAACATTTCCTTAATATGAAATACCTCATCGGCCACCCAATAGAAAAGTACTCCTAAAGGTTCTTGATTGGCACCATAATAGACAGCAGCAGTCCGTTCTTCCTCGTTTTCGAAACGCCAATATTCTTCCCAGTTGAAGGCACTACGAATGAGCGCGCCGTGATTTTGACGAGCGAATCGCGCATAGACATCAAAGACATCTGGGTGATCGACAGCTAACCGTTCAATCATTCCCGGAACAGGAACGGTTTTTGGTAATTGCGTATCCCGAATTTTAAAAGATAACTTGTCGGACATGATTTCCCAACCTTTACGTCGGTAATAAGGAATGTTGTAAGGGAAAAGATAAGAAATCCACTGTTTATCTTGGCGCATTTCTTCTAATGCCGTTTGAATCAAGTCTTTCATTAAACCGTGGTTGGCATATTCAGGATAGGTACCGACACCAGTAACGCCGCCCATTTTATACAAAGCACCATGGATATTGACTTCGCATGGATAGATAGCAATTTGTGAAATTAATTGATTTTCGTGAAACCAGCCAAATACTTTTGAAAGTTCTAAAATCGGTTGTTTTGATTTGATAAATGCGCGTTTGTTTTCAAAACCACTTTCTTCAATATCTGCTTCAGTTACTTGAAAAACATAGGAAAGAAGTTCATTAAATTGATCAATGTGTCCTTCCTCAACAGGCTTTAAGGTCAGTTGCTTTCGAAATTCTTGTTCATCCATTTTTCCATCTCCAATAAATTTACTGTTTTTAGTATACCAAATTTTTCGAAACTCTGTTAGCCTTTCGAAACCAAAAGAATAAAAGGGAAGTGCTTTAAATCTTCTTCAAAAATTGGTATAATGAAAAGTGCTGATTATCCTAGACCTTTAAACATGATAATTTGATAAAAAAGGCAACTAAAATATAACAATTGATTGATGAAGCTAGCAGGGAGCTAGCTTTTCTTAAAAGAAATGAGGCAAAAAATGAACAATAAAGAAATGAAAGCAAGACAAGAGAAAATTCGTAATTTCTCGATCATTGCCCACATTGACCATGGGAAGTCAACTTTAGCCGACCGGATTTTGGAAAAAACAAATACAGTCAGCAGTCGAGAAATGCAAGATCAATTACTTGATTCAATGGATTTAGAGAGAGAACGCGGCATTACCATCAAATTAAACGCAATTGAATTAAACTATACAGCCAAAGATGGTGAAACCTATACTTTCCATTTGATTGACACACCAGGGCACGTCGATTTCACCTACGAAGTTTCTCGTAGCTTGGCAGCTTGTGAAGGGGCTGTTCTAGTTGTTGATGCGGCGCAAGGAATTGAAGCGCAAACGCTAGCAAATGTCTATTTGGCATTGGATAATGACTTAGAAATTTTACCTGTTATTAATAAAATTGATTTACCCGCCGCTGACCCAGAGCGTGTTCGGACAGAGATTGAAGACGTAATTGGAATTGATGCATCGGAAGCTGTTTTAGCAAGTGCCAAAGCAGGGATTGGGATTGAAGATATTTTAGAACAAGTGGTGGAGTATGTACCAGCTCCATCAGGCGATATTGAGGCTCCTTTAAAGGCTTTGATTTTTGACTCTATTTACGATAGTTATCGGGGGGTCGTTTTAAACATCCGTGTAATTGACGGTGTCGTTCGTCCTGGGGATAAAATCCAAATGATGAGTAACGGTAAAACGTTTGATGTAACAGAAGTCGGCGTTTTTTCACCGAAACCAATTGCTCGTGATTATTTAATGGTTGGTGATGTGGGTTATATCACCGCTAGCATTAAAACGGTTCAAGATACACGGGTCGGGGATACAGTGACTTTGGCCGACAATCCAGCAGCAGAAGCACTACCAGGCTACCGCAAAATGAATCCAATGGTTTATTGTGGCTTATATCCAATTGATACGTCGCGCTACAATGATTTACGGGAAGCATTAGAAAAATTACAATTAAATGATGCGGCGTTACAATTTGAACCGGAAACATCGCAAGCTTTAGGATTTGGTTTCCGTTGTGGTTTCTTAGGTTTGCTGCACATGGATGTTGTTCAGGAACGTTTGGAACGAGAATTTAATTTAGAGTTAATTACAACAGCACCGTCCGTAATTTATCATGTTAATAAAACAGACGGAACAACCGTTGTTGTTGATAACCCAGCTGAATTTCCAGAACCCGTAACGATTGAATCTGTGGAAGAACCTTATGTTAAAGCGCAAATCATGGTGCCAAACGATTATGTAGGAGCAGTAATGGAATTATCACAACGTAAACGTGGCGAATTCATTACAATGGATTACTTAGACGATTATCGTGTAAACGTAGTTTATGAAATTCCGTTATCTGAAATCGTGTTTGACTTTTTCGATAAATTGAAATCAAGTACAAAAGGCTATGCATCCTTAGATTACGAAATGGCTGGCTATCGTACCAGCCGCCTAGTGAAAATGGATATTCTATTAAATGCTGAAAAAGTGGATGCGTTAAGCTTTATTGTTCACCGAGATTTCGCATTTGAGCGTGGTAAAGCGATTGTTGAGAAACTGAAAAAACTAATTCCACGTCAACAGTTTGAAGTCCCAGTTCAAGCGGCGATTGGTCAAAAAATTGTGGCTCGTTCAGATATTAAAGCCTTACGCAAAAACGTACTGGCTAAATGCTATGGTGGCGATGTTTCTCGTAAACGTAAATTGTTAGAGAAACAAAAAGAAGGGAAGAAACGGATGAAACAAATTGGATCCGTGGAAGTTCCTCAAGAAGCCTTTATGGCGGTTCTGAAAATGGACGAGGATGAGCCGAAGAAATAGCTTGTCACAGGAATAAAATACTATTAAAGCAGTCATTTTAAGTGGCTAAAAATATGTGTTTTACCTTTTTAAAAGATTTTTTGCTGTCATATTACTGTCACAGCTCTATAAAAATTGACAGAAATGGAATATTTTTCTTGAGGATTTTTAACTGTCAGCGTATGATAAAAGCATCTCATAAAGGGGTGCTTTTTCCATGTCTAAAAATTTTTCAGATAGCACTCTGTTAAAATCTTTGAGGCTAGAGAGAAAAATGTCTCAAAAGAAATTAGCTGAATTAGCAGGGATTTCTCAAAGTGCTTTAGCAAAGTATGAAAAAGGGACAAGAAATATTTCGAATGAGTTAGACTCTGCTCTAAGTAAGGTGTTGAATGTAGATACTTTATTACAAGGTCAAACTGATGAACTTATGACTTTGATAAATCAACTATTGAGTTATCAAGAAATAAACAATTTATCCAATAAAGAGTTGGCTCTCAAAATTGGGATTGATGAAGCTTCTTTGAGTCGTGTATTTAATGGCAAACATAAGCCTTCAAAGGCAGTTCAGCAAAAATTTATTGCATTTCTGTCTGATGATGGAAAAGAAATTTTGATGAAGATTGCTACCAAGAGTGTATGATCAGATTATATTTGGCTTTAAAAAATTTGATTTTCGAGAATAGTTACTTTTGAAAGATTAGAGTGGGTATATCTCTTTAATATTCAGGGAAGGTAGGTATTGAGCTGTTGATCTACCTTTCTTTGATAAAAACAAAGATTAAGTCATAGGTAGTTTTTTGATTTTTATTCATACTAAAAAACTATTTTTGAGGGGGGCGGATTATACTTTTGTTTTATAAGATTTGTTTATAGGATGCACGCTTGGTTATAATGAGTTGCTTAACTCGTTATTATAGCTGATTATATTATTGAAGTTATTCTTACTCTATAATGGAATTACATCATTGTATGTACTTTCAGTTTTATCAAAATTTTATTGTTTTTTTTAAATCAATGGTCAAAGTTAACTTTGAAACAATGTATAAGCAATAGTCAATAATTGTGGTAAATAGACTTAAATTGAATAAATTATTTAAGTTTACGTAGAAAATTACCATGAACTAAAAGGTTGGGTGGTGATATACCATCTTAATACCTTTTAGAACACATTTCTGAATATGATTAAAGATAAAAAATAATAAAAACAATAATCACCCTTCTGTAGGAGGGTGATTATTGTTTTTGTAGTAGTATCATAAATTTATCAAAAGATTCACAGGAGGGAAAATGTATAAAAAAATTTTACAAAAAGCCTTGATATTGATGATTTACAACAATTTAAAAAAACAGATAAAAATATTAGAAGATACTAGGCTTGGTGAAAAAAATTCTCTTTCAAGAGATCAAAAAGATAGTGACAGACTTGATGGTAGAATTTCTCAGAGATCTATATCGATTTCACTTAAAGGAGATAATAACCCCAATTGGCTAAATGATATTTTTAGAGAAAACAAAGAAATGGGGCTAGGTAATTTTATTAGTATAATTTCTTATATTAAAGAAAAATACAGAGATTTCTATCTAGATCAACAGTTTGTATTGTCTGATTTTATTGATGAGAATATTCTTGATATGGGATTTTTACTAAATAGCTATATTGTTGAATCAAAAGAAAGTGACTTTTTTATTGAAGAATTTTTTCAAGCTTTTTCAGATGAACTACTGGATAAGTTAGTTGAAGTATTAGGAGAACTAGTCCAAAAAGATGTTGCAACAACAGAGGAAAGAGATTTTGTATTTAATCTTTTGGAATCTTTATCTGTTGACTATTCTGGAAGAGAACGAATAGATAATAACGAAGGAGTTGTGGAAGATGAAATATAGAACAACATGGTTTGTAACTAGACCGCAGAGAGATCCAAACTATTTTCCTAATGCTTTAGAAGCTCTAAAAATTGCAACTAATAATTTTAAAGAAAAGTGGAACTCCAATCGATCAATTCAAAAGGAGTATGAAGTAGTATTAGCTGATAAAAAATTGAAAAGAGCGAATATTTCTAATGATGGATCAGGAGGTAGAACTTGGGTGGCAATGCTCAGAACATATAGTTTGGTTTATTTAGCAGATGACGGGCGCTTAGTGCCGACAAAAGTTGGTTTAGCTCTTTTAGAAGGAAGGAAAAAATTCGATAATTTGTGTAAACAGCTTCTGACACTACAAATCCCTAATTCTTATTTTGAGTCTACAGGATTTAGGCCAAAGTTTGCACCCGACTTTAAAATTCGACCAATAAGATTTTTGATTAAAATCGTTTGCCAAGAACCTTTGGATTATTATGTTACCAGAGAAGAAATTACATTTTTTGTAATGACTGCAAGAACAGACAAGCAAATTAATGAAACTGTTGCTAAAATCGTTCAGTTTCGAAATGCAAGCGAAGAAGAAAAAGCAGAAATGAAAAGAGAGATTGCAGAACTTGATTACAGGAAAAGATCAGATAGCGGTGCTAGGGATTTTGAAACGGCAAATGGCGATGTTGCTCATACATTTATGTTACAAGCAGGTTATACCGAATTGGTGGAGTATAGTGATGGACGTTTATTCATCAATAAGGCAACTGATCAACTAAGCTCGACACTTGAAGAATTAGATAAGTACGATCAAAGATATCCGTTTGATGACCGCTATAAAATTTCAGAGTCCAGATTTGGCGAACGTGCAGGTCTAGATGTAGACAGTTATAAGTCTAGAGCCTTAACAGACGAAAAAGTTGCTAGCAATCAAAGTAAGGAAGAGAAGCTGATTCAAGAAATTTTGATGCAGTACCCAAATCTTCCAGGTAAAAGTCTAAATGAAGTTATTGATATTATTTCAAATGACTTTCCTCCCAAAAAAGCACAAAAAATTGCTATAAAAATCGTAGAGCAAAAAAGTGAAATGCCCAATATAGATGGAGGATTTATTACCTCATATCTTAATCAACAAAATGACTTGGAATTTGAAGTTCAATCTGCGGAGATTTTAAAATCTATAGGGTTTAAAACAGTTCTTCACCCTAAACCGGTTATTCAAGGTGAAAGAACTAATATTGATATATTGATTCACATTGATGAATCAACTGTAGCAATAATTGATGCTAAAAATTATGAACAAAAGTTTCTTCTCTCAGCCAATTTAGCTAATCATATGGCTGCTGAGTACATCCCTGAGTATCAAAGTTATGAGGATAAAGAAGTGAAATATTTTGGTTATATTACAGCTTCAAAAATCGGCGGAGTTTCCAATATGAAAAAGATAGTCAATAAAGTTAAGGATTTATATGGTTTAGAAGTGAGCGGATTAATGATTTCAGCCTCAGCTTTATTAGGATTTTTAGATTACTGCTTAGAAAATGATATTGAAGCGGCAGAAAGAAAAAAAATGTTTTTAGAGCTCCTGAATGATAACCAAGCCTACGAATATTACGGAGAAGTTGCACAAAGACTTAATATTGACTAAATACAAACTTATCTGGAGTGAGGATAATTTATGTTAATTTGTTAGGATTTATTAAAAAAAGTACTTGTGGATCCTGCTCAAAGAGGTTTTACGGATTTAAAAATAATCAGCGGCTATGCGAGTTCTTCTATGGTTAACCACCATTTAGCCTATCTTCAGGGAAAAGGTATCTATATCAAATCACTAAAATTGATTGTTGGTATGGCATTAAGAGATGATATCAGTATTGCTGATTATAAAGACTTTTCAGATAATGATCGACGATTCGAATGTTTTTCTGGTTATTACTCTCGTAATGATATTCCAATACACTCTAAACTGTATATATGGAGTGATGAATTCGGTAATTCAGAAGCTTGTATTGGTTCAGCAAGTTACACACAAAATGTCTTTTTAAGACGAAGTAATGGTGAGATTCTAAGTCCCTGTGATCCCAGAACAGCGATGTTATACTGTGAAAGTATTTCAAATTGTGTTATAGATTGCTGTAACCCTGATGTCCAAAATTTATTTACAATTACAGAAACTAGACACATGATAGAGGAGGCAAGGAGAGTGCAGAGGTTAAGCAGATTAGTAGATAATAATAACGGAGTCGGAGCTACCATTACACTCCCTCTTCTTGCGCAAGATGGTAAGATACACCTTAGATCAGGTTTAAATTGGGGACAAAGACCGGGGAGAGAACCTAATCAAGCCTATACCCCAATTCCTATGACCCATCAAAAGAACATCTTTTTTCCAAAAATGGGTGAGGTTTTTAACGTTATTACAGATGACGGTATTTTATTTGTTTGCTGTCGTGCGCAGGGAGATTATGGTAAAGCTATACAAACTACGCTGAACAATTCAGAAATGAGAATCTACTTCAGAGATCGGATCGGAGTTCCAAGAGGCGTTTTTGTTACGAAAGAAGATTTGTTGAACTATGGAAGAATAGATTTAGATATAACTAAACTTGATGAATCAATCTTTTACTTGAATTTTGGCTAGAAGTAATTAATTTTCTTAAAGGTATAACATATTATTATATTTGAAATATTATTTTTGAGCCCTTCTTAATTGACTTTTTTTTAGCATATGCTAAACTGTACTTCGAAGCATATGCTAAAACGTATGTTCGGAACTAGGAGGGTTACTATGATTTTTAAAACTGGAGAACTATTTGCAGGACCTGGAGGCGGAGCGTACGCTGCTATTACTTCAAAATATATAGATCAACATAACGAAGAGTGGGGATTTGTTCACGCTTGGGCAAATGAGTATGATTCGGATACGGTTGAAACGTACAAACTTAATATTTTGAAAGATCCTGATGCTACCTCCGTCTATTGCCAAGATGTACGAACATTTGATTTACATAATCATGAATTATTAGGAGATATTGATGCTTTAATTTTTGGTTTTCCATGTAATGATTATTCTTTAGTTGGAGAACAAAAAGGTTTGAATGGAGACTTTGGTCCTTTATATTCTTATGGTGTTCAAGCGTTAAACGAATTTAAGCCAAAAGTTTTTGTGGCTGAAAACGTTGGCGGCTTATCTTCTGCTAATGAAGGTGAAGCTTTTATTCAAATACTTCAAGAATTACAAAATGCGGGTTATACGATCACACCAAATTTTTATAAGTTTGAACAATATGGTGTTCCACAGGCTCGTCATAGAATTATAATTGTCGGAATTCGAAACGATATAGCTGAACAAGGAATTGAATTTAAAGTTCCAGCCCCAACTACGCCTAACCCTGAAGACTATATATCTTCGTCTGAAGCAATTTTAAATCCACCAATTCCACCAGATGCATTTAACCACGACTTTACGCGCCATAACGCTAAGACAGTGGAAATGTTATCCTACATCTCTGAAGGCGGAAATGCTTGGGGTGATGAAATTCCAGAACGTTTACGACTTAATGTAAAGGGGGCTCGATTAAGTAATATATATAAAAGATTAAACAGAAATCTACCTGCTTATACCGTGACGGGGTCTGGTGGTGGAGGAACACACATGTACCATTGGGAAGAAAACAGAGCACTTACGAATAGAGAGCGTGCTAGACTTCAAACATTTCCAGATCATTTTCATTTTCAAGGCGGAAGAGAAAGCGTAAGGAAACAAATTGGGATGGCAATTCCACCGGAAGGACTTCGTCATATATTGATGGCAATCCTTAAAACTTTTGCAGGTGAAGAATATGATTATATTCAAGCTACCCCTAAACTGCAACCACAAGTTTTATTTCAAGAAGATGGCAATGCTGTAGCTTCATTAGTTAAATCTTAAAATAGACAATTAGAATATCCTGTATAATCGAGTCTTAATTCTCAATTGTTCGGGATATTCTTTTAGTGTAGTATTTATATTATGAATGGAGAGATATTATGCCTGAAACAAAAGAATATCGATCAAAAATGATGTCTAAAATACGTTCAACGGGTGGAAAAGCAGAGACTTTATTAGCAAAAAGAATTTGGCATGAAGGATACAGATATTTCCGTAATTATAAAAAATTACCAGGAAAGCCAGATATAGCTATTACAAAGTATAAAATTGCAATCTTTGTCGATGGGGAATTTTGGCATGGATATGATTGGGATAATCAAAAATTAAAGCGAATACATACTAATAGAGATTATTGGATTCCAAAAATCGAAAAAAATATGGCTAAAGATAAGCAAGTAAATGAGGAACTTAGAAATATGGGGTGGATAGTGATTCGTTTTTGGGAGAAACATGAAGTTTTAAAAAATATTAATGAATGTGTATTGGAAGTGAAAGAAGCCATAGCTTTAAGAAAACAATTTGAAGATGAGGTGTAGATTGATGGAAATACAGATTACAGAAATATAAATAGCAAAATGTAAGAAATTTCCAGAAGAAAGCCTAAACAACAGCAGCAAAAATAATTTGGACAGTCGGATACACCAAAGAGATTGCTAGAGATATTCTAATAGGGAAAATTGCAGAAGTCGCATTTACCAATTTTTAAATTCAGAATATGACATTTCAATATACAAAGGTATTAATTATTATCCTAGAAACGATTGGGATATCTATGACGTTGCAATAAATGGGTTGGAAAATCGACATAATAGTAACAAGGCGAGGCGGAAAGTGGATGCTTATTGAATGGAATAAACTGTCATTTCGTAAAAAATAAGCAAAATTGCGACATCTGTTCGTCATGCTTTCTGTGGGTTGAGGAAGGAATGCTGATGAACCAACGGGTGTCGCTGATTTACAAGACTATTTTCCCGACTATAATGCTTATTTTTTGATATGAAGATGCGTACCTATAAAAAAGGTACTTATTTCCCTAATACTCAATTCAGATTACAATCAGGAAATTTTGGATACTATTAGAAAATTTATACAAAAACTGGGATGAATTAATAAACGCTATAAAAGAAAAGTAACCTTATAGTTTAGACATCTATCAAACTCCTTCGTCCTTTATCTAAGCAAATCCATTTTGTTTAAGAGTTAAATTCTTGAATGTAAAAAAGTCCAAGCTGTGAAAATGCCTGGACTTTTTTAGCAAATTTTATTAGTAATAAAGCAAAACTGATTCTAAAGACTCAATTTCGATCCCGCTTTTTATTATATCATCAATATGTTTTTCATATATTTGTTTCAGCAAAGGCAACTTGTCTTCTTTTTTTCCATAATGAATTGAGCGATGGCATGTTGGACATAAGCAACTCAGGTTTGCAGTGCAATCTAGTTTGTTCTTATAATATCTTTGTGCACTCAGGGGAATAATATGATGAGTTTCCATATAGTTTCTATTTGTTTTGCTTGATATAAAAGTTTCGTGAAGAGGATTTATCTCACATTGATAGTTGTGTGATGCTAAGCATTCCTTCTTTAGTCTAGCAGATTTTTTTATGCGTTCTTTTTCTGGCAGCGTTATAGTATCCTCAGTAGAAAAAGCAGTGTTTGAATAATCCAATTCAATATTACGGGTTTCACTTATATCATCTATTTCAATAAATGGGAGAATCTCTGAATTGACCTTCCATATTATATTAATCGGGTCTTTCCCACTTACCTTTATAGGAACAGCCCATCCCTTATATGTAAATGGAGCACCTTTCAACTTGTTTTTATTTGAGTTAGATTTTCTAACGAATAAATGGTTTTTAATACCAGGATCAAGCAATTTTTTTATAAGCTTATGATTGATATTAGATTTCTGCCTACCATTCCAAAAGAAGGTTTCGTCGTCTATCCATTTGTCTCCGTGATCAACTCCAGTATATGATTCACCTCCATATGTAGATAAAATAAACATTTCATTATTATGCTCTACATAACCACCGTCCCATTTTCCTTGTGTACCGGGATCATTTTCTATATTACGTATTTCTGTTCTAGTATAAGTTTTCCCAACTACATATTTATTCACTTTCATACCTCCTCTTAAAAATTATACCCTAAAAATTAGTTAGATACGAATATTGTTTTTTTAGTTCAAATATTTAAATTAAAACAGCATGTACTTATTAAATATATAAAATGTAGTCTATATATAATTTATTTGTTGAAATATAATCTATTTCATGTTAAAAATGTAGTATAAATACTCAGAGTTTTTTTGTTTTTTTAGGAGGATCTGTATGGAAAATAAAAAAGATAAATTTGTTCGTCTAGGTGAAAGCAGAGTTAACGACGCAATAAAAAAGATCAGGTTAATTGGAAATCTATCTAACAAAAATAATTATGAATATACGAGTGAGCAGGTAAATGAAATAATAGCAGCTTTAAAGTCTGAAATAGAAGATGTTCAAAAAAAGTTTACAGCTCAGCAAAATAAAAAAGATGACAAATTTCAATTTAGAAAGTGAAGTGAAAATCTATGGCATTAGCAGAAAAATTTTATTTTCCAAGTAATAATGGAGGTGAAGTAAAAGGTATAAGCGATTCCGGTATTGAAACATTCAGCGGAAATTCTATCAAAGGATTAGCAAGAGAGATATTACAAAATTCTTTAGATGCAAATAAAAACTCATCTGAACCAGCTTACGTTGAATTTGAATTATTTCAATTGCCTTTTAGATCACTCCCAGGGAGTGTTTCATTAGAAGATGCTTTTAAAAAAGCACGAGAGTTTTGGGAACGTCAGACAAGTAAGAAAGCGAAAAAATTTTTTGATCAGACTTTGGATCAGATTAATGAACCTGTCAACATGCTTCGAATAAGTGACTTCCATACTACAGGACTAACAGGATCCAAGGGAGACTATAATACGCCATGGGTTAATTTGACTAAATCAGCAGGTGTATCAGACAAAGAAAATGGTACCATGGGATCATTTGGAATTGGTAAATTTGCAACTTTTGCTGCCTCTTCTTTACGTACTGTTTTCTACAATACAGTTGCAGAAGATGGAGAATCAGCATTTCAAGGGATTTCTCGACTTACATCTTTTAATAATGATGCTGGGGATATCACCCAAGGTATTGGTTATTTGGGTTCACACCGCTCTGATCCTGAATACACTAATATTTCTTTAGATCCTAATTATAAGCGTGGTGAGTTAGACTATGGAACCGATATTTATATAGCTGGCTTTAAAAATGTAGATAATGATTGGCAAGAAGAAATTATTGCTTCCGTTTTAGATGGTTTTTTATATGCAATCTTTATAGGAAATTTAGAAGTAAAAGTCGGATCTATCACTATAAATAAGCATACATTGACTGATGTAATAGAAAACTACAAAGACTATTTTTCAGAAAATGCTCACTATTACTATAATGTTTTGACAAGTTCAGATACACATTATAAAGAAGAAAATTATAACAACGATGGTCTTATAAAATTGTGGATATTATTGGAAGATGATTTAAGTAATAAAACAGCTATATATAGAGGCGCAGGAATGAAAATCAAAGAAATCCCTTTTCAAAACAGCCTGCTTTCTGGAGCAGCTGTTATGGTAATTGAAGGAAAAGAGATTCAAAATAAATTAATTCCTTTAGAAAATCCAACACATACTAACTGGGAAGTAAAAAGGGCAGAAGAGAACAGACCATTCTTAAAGAATTATATTAAAGGAATATATGATTTTGTAAAACAAGAATTATTAGTACTCTCAGACTATGAAAGTTTAGATGAAGTGGATTCTGATGTAGGAGAATATTTGCCTCTTATTTCAGAAGATGATAAAAACAAAACACTTGAAGAATCCATTACTAATGAGTCCAAAAGTATTGTCCAAAAAGAAGTAAAAAGAATAAAAACGAAATCAGGGATTCCTGATGGAGAATATCTGCAAGAGGAAGTGGACGATAATGGAGAAGTTATTGTTCCGGGAAATTCTGGACACAAAAAATCAGAAAATCCAATTATAGATAAAACTAAAGTCCAAAAAGACACGCCGGGAGAAGGTTACGGTAATGCAGATGAAAAACGTAATTACAAACATATTGGAATATCACAAATTAGAGTTTTAGCTCAAGATAAAAACGCTGGCAGATATACAGTTGTTTTCAAACCGGAAAAAGCATGTGAAGATAGCAAAATCAGAATACGGCTAATTGGTGAGACTGGCAATGAAATTGCAACTTTGCTGGATGTTAAAACAATACCTAATACTCCGATTAAGATTACTAACAACGTTATAACAGGTTTGAACTTGAAAAAAGATGCGTTAACAAGGCTTATTGTTACTATTGATTTTGATGATTATGTCGCAATGGAGGTGGATGTATATGGAATTTAGAACAAAAACTTTTCCTTATCCATTACTTGAAAAAGACTCTACTGATTATAAATCCTCATTTCTAAATATCTCTATGGAATATGGGCGTTATGGTTCTGATATAGAAATGGTATTTGAAGCGAAACTAGAAAACGAGGAATTAATAGGATTATTTCAAAATAATTCTATTGCAATTACAGTCCACATTGAGTGTCCTGCAACTTCTTACAGAGAAGTTTTCCCCTTAGATAAGGAAATGGCAGCAACGATAAAAATTCCAGAAGAAATACTAAATGGAAAGGTAGAAATTTCAAGTTTCATTGTTGCTATAACGGAAATTAAAAATTATAGCAACAAAGATTTTGAAGATTTTCTCAAAGGCTATACTTTTGACTTTGAGATTGGTGCAATTTTAGGAGTAGGTAACCAATTTTCATTGCTTATCAATAAAGAAACAGAGGAATTGATAAATGTTGTTTCTATTTTTAAAATTATGCGAAATCCAAATATTGAAACAATAGATTATGACGCATCACAGCATCGTATTTCAATTCATCTTCCTGAAAAAGAATTTGGAATCTATAACTTATTAAGAAATCAGGTATCTTTACAACCTATCTTATCTGCAATGATTATCGTTCCCGTTTTAACAGAAATTTTGACTGAAATTAAAAGCCTGGGAGCTGACGAATATCAAGATCTTTTATGGTTTAATTCGCTCGAAAAGCAACTTAACGAAAAATTTAATTTATCGATGATTGACGAAACATTGTCCCAATATACTAAAAAAAGTATGTTTTTCTTATCTCAAGAATTAATAAATTCCCCTGTATCTAAAGGACTTGGGACTTTAGTAGCTGGATACTCTAGTGAGAATATTGCTGAAGATGGAGAGGAGGCATGAATATGGAAAAAATAAAAATTGTCCAAAGCGACGATCTTGCTGTTTTAAAAAATAATATTGAATTGTATGGAACAGCTTTTTTAAAGCCGGATAATCAACATTTAATCGAACTATTTGGAAAAGATCCTTTCATAGATTCGAAATTTACTATTGATAATTTTTCTTTAGATATGAGCGCAAAGGAACCTTTTGCAACAGAATTTATCAATGTAAAAACTACTTATGAAAATTTGAAGTTTTTGACAAGATCCCAAGCAAGTGATGAACGATTATGGGCGGGTTTATGTTTAACAAACTTTTGGAGCTACACAAAATATCGTTGGAAAATAGACAGTGATAGCAGCACAGGTGACATTTTAAATCATTTCTTTTTTAATTATTCTAGAAAAAGATCATTAACTAGAAATGCAATGGCTAGATTATGGTGGATAGGTTCTCTGACGTACGACAAAAAAAACTCTAATCCATATGAATTAACTGAATTAGTGTGCAGAAATGCAAACTATATCCTCGATTCTTTAGAAAGGAATACATCTAATAATCCTGCAGTAGTTCAATCATTCTTGAAAGGTGCACTAAGGGCTGAAAAAGAAGGTTATGCACTGACTAAACAGTCTTTTTCAAGACTAGCAATTTATATGAATCTGTTAGGGGGGACTTATCTTTTAGATGCGATACCTTCGGAAATAATTGAAGAAAAGATTTTTAATTATGCTATGAAAGCGGTGCATTAAAATGACCATTAGCGAATTATTATCAGATGATAAGTGGGAAAAAATCAGCTTTTTTTTACAATCAAGAGGAATAAAGCTTGTTGATCAGTTAGAAGAGAGTGTCATCGAAGAACTTTATTTTGTTCCAGGGGCAGACTATGAGCTTATTGGAGAATTAAAGCAAAAAATAGTATTCGCAAATGAAACAAAACTCCAAAAAGGTACTTCAGAAAATGCAGTACAAGAGTTTTCAAAAGTTTCAGAAGAAAACGAAATTCCCAAAGAAACTGTAAATTCAGAGGATGTTATACCAGATTTTGATAATAAGATCGACCACATTCAGCTTCTTAAAGAGAATACCGAGCAACAAGCCACTCCTTGGTATTCTAATTACCCTTGGCAAATGTTATTAGGTAAGTCCTATAAGGTCAAAGGTGTCATACTTTCATTTCTCGAAACAAATAATATTTCGACTATAAAAAATATTGAAATGATTTTGCCTATCAGCAGAGCTGATATATCTTCAGGTATTAGTGAAGAAAACCTCGATAGCTTCAATCGATATATGCAAAGTAAAATGAGTTTGTTGAAGCGTACAACTTCTTTTGAAGAAATAGATCAAGTCGTGGATGGGCTTAGTTGGCAAAATTTTTATTCTAAGATCGATTTGAATGAGCTAGCCGGAAGTTTGCCGCGCTCCATACTTTCAGAATCAATGAAAGGGTTATTCGATCTATTTGAGATTCCAGTAGGTAAAAAAGTGGCCAAAAGACTCAGTAGCGAGACGTTATGGAATTTTTTGATCGATCGAACTGAATATGATTTCTCGGGGGTCAGACAGGCTGATCTGTATCAAACCTATGATGCTCTTTTTGAGAGTCTGAGAGAACAGTTTATTAAACCACAATCAAGCAGTGGTGCTAAGCAATATACGATTTCCCTATATGAACCAGTAAAATCTTTAGATTTAAAAGAAGCTTTAAATATCTTTCATGATCATAATAAGGACTTAGTCACAGGTATTTTTAATAAATATGGCATAGAGTCAATGAATGATTTAGCAAGTATCGAACTAGATTTTACAGACTATAGTATACTTCGACCGTTTCTTGTAGTGTTTGAAGTAAATTATATCCAAGAGTTTATCGACCATATAGAAGAGTTACCTGCAAATCGAAAACAAATTTTAGAAGGTAGAGTGCTAGGAGACACATTACAAACTATCGCAATGGAGTTAGACTTAACGCGAGAACGTGTACGTCAAATTGAAGTAAAGATTCTGTCAGAATTGTTGAAAGATATTGATCTTTTAGCTCAAATGTTATCCAATTCGAGAGGATTTTTTTATTATTCGGATCTTGAAAAGTTATTTCAAGAGGACTTTCTTAGTATGGTATTTGTTTGGATACTAGATAAAAGATCAAGCCGGTATGAATACTTGAAATTTGCTGATTTAATTATTGATAAAAATGTCATCAGTGAGGACATTTCTCAAAAATTCCAGAATATAGTTGAAAAAGAGGCAACAGAAATCGGCGATATGGCGAACTTGTACCATAATGTATCTACTAAATTAAATGATAACGGACTGTCTTTTATTACTCTTAATAACTTCTCTGTTTTTTTGAATAAGTGGCTTAATTTTAAGATAACTGATGGAATGTACGTTAAACCTGGAATACAAGATGTCGATCTTTTGGCCTATGTCATTGAAGAAGAGTTTAGCAATGGAATAAAACTAGACAGTCAGGAAGATAATCCGGATTTAATTGAATTTAGAAAACAAGTACAAAGAAGCTTTCCGCAAATCAAATTACCAGCTAATAATCGCGCTTTAACTGCTCGCATCACACGGAGTGAGCGGATAATACTCAGAGATCGCGGAGTATACATTGCGTCCTCGCAAATATATATTGATGACTCTCTTCGCGATGAAATAGTGGAATGGATAAATAATCAAGAAACGACTTTAACTTACAATGAGGTATATGAAAAATTTAAATCACGGCTATTTATGGAAAGTAACATTGATAATGGAAACTTTTTACATGGAATGCTTAAACACTATTATCCGGATAAATTCGTTTTTAGTCGCGATTATTTTACAAAAAGAGATGGAGAAATTATCACTACCGATGAAAGAATCATTTATTTACTAGAAAAAAATGGAGCGATGACTGAACAGGAAATCACGAAAGAAATTCCAGGTCTGAAAGAATATCAGATTTCAAGTATCGGAGATAGAAATATTAGAATTTTTAGAGCAGGAATAAAGAAACTTGATTTAGTCGATCACGTCAATTTTTGTGAAAATGATCTGGTGCAAGTTGCACAGTTTATACGACATCTGTTAGAAAAAAATAAAGGGTATATTTCTAGTAAATACTTATTTAGTGAGCTATCTTCGTCAACTATGAACAGGTTGATTATTAATAATCCTGAATTAGATGATGTTGGAATTTATCAATTTTTATTGAAAAAATTAAGTGATTCTTTCCTCTTCAGATATCCTCATATAATAGATAAACAAGATGATATTCAAATAAAAAATCTAACTGCATCTTCCATATTAGAAAAGCTTTTTGTTAATAAGAGCGGGATTATTTCAAGAAGTGATTTGGAGCATTTCAAAAAGAAATTCCAATGGTCAGAATTGACAATTTATGCATTTTTAAACGAAAGTAAGCAAAATTTAATTCGTATTTCGCGAACAGAATATGCCACACTTGAAAAAAGCGGTGTAACTGATAAGACAGTACGTACTATTGATCATTTTTTTGATAAGATTGATGCTCCTTATTATCCAACGAGGGGTTTTTCTAACTTTGATTCGTTGCCTGACGTGACATTTGATTGGAATCTTTTTTTATTGGAAGATATAATAAATAAATTTAGTGATCACTATCGTTTAATTGACAGAGAGCATAACGGAATGCATTATGTTAGTTCAATTATTGTAAAAGATACAAGTGATTTAAAATCTTTTGAAGACGTTGTTGTCTTTGAACTTAATAAAACTGGGAGAAAGAGGTTTTCTTTAAGAGAAATACGGGAATATTTATCAAGCAGAGGATTAATAACTGACGTTGTTCCTCAGGAATTGGAGGACGGAGAAAAAATCAAATTTAACAGCAGAAGTGAAATGTTCGAGATTAGATAATTCCTGACATAGATTTTTATAGAGATGCAGTACTATAATGTTATATTACGCTTTGAAAGCAGCTTTCTTTTTTAAAGAAAGCTGCTTTTTTGTATTCTCAATTGTCTTTATTAGTGTAAAGATAATTGTCCTTTGAAAATTGAATACAAAATCTATTAGTACTTCCCATTTGCAGGAAGCGCTTCTTAGTTACGCCAAGATGAATATTCGGAGCGATCGGTAACTAAGATAAGAATCGTCAAATTTGAGCCATGATCTGCAAATGCAATAATGATACTTCAGTAACCAAATCGGCTCGCCATTACTGGGAAGAGGTGAAATTCCTATGTGCTTTTGACAAGAGCAGCTGATAGATGAGTAAAGTCTTTAGCAATTGACAGCCTATGAATTTCTTGTGAGGCGCTGACGAAAGAAAGAGAAGGTGGTAAAATGAAGACAGCCACTCGGCAAGATATTATCAAGTTGTGATTTTCACAGTATTACGCTGATAAGATCTTTAAGGAATGCAAAAAACTTTTGATTACTAATGGCTATTCTTTCTATCGCAATAGCAGGATCAAAAGAATACCCATTAGTGTTATTGAAGAGGTGTTACACATTTCTTGGGAGGATTAATACTGATGAGAAGAGTTGCAAACGTGTATAAGGATGAAAAGAGAGGTACATGGTATTTTTCGTTATCTCTAGGATATGATCGTTTCGGAAAAAGAATTCAGCTCACAAGAAGAGGGTTCAAAACTCAAAAAGAAGCTAAAGACGCAATGGAAGAGTTAAAAAAGAGTTATTCTGAGTCTCAGGAAATTTATCTGCAAGGAATTACTTTTCGGGAGTTTTATAAGAAGCATTTTTTTCCGTGGTATAAACTTGGCACGATTGAGAAAACCTATGTAAAAACTGATAAGACTTTAAAACGTGCTTTAGCTTATTTTGGGAAAATGCAAATGGAAAAAATTAGACCTATTCATATCCAAGCGTTTCAGCAATTTCTAGTTCAAGAATGTTCTGTCACAAACAAAGACGGCTTATTACGTCCCTTATCGAACAACTATATTAAACAGATATTTAATAAGCTGCGGATTATTTTTAAACGTGTGGTCATTTTGGAAGTCATTGATGAGAATCCAGTCGATACTATTGGAAAAATTCGAACGGAGCGATCAGTTGTTGCGTTTTGGACAGTTGAGGAGTTTAAGAAAGTATAAAATTGCTCTTATCGTTGCGACTTCCAAGAAACATTCTACAAAAGAATGATGCGCTTTTTATTTGTTACTGGACTAAGAAGTGAAGAGCTTTTTGCACTTCAATGGCCGGATATCGATTTTCGTAAAGGAACATGCAACGTGAATAAATCACTCTACATCAGAACAAAAACAGATTATGATTTCTCGGATAAAAAAACGCTTCGAGTATCCGAACTATAACGCTAGATAGGCAAACTGTTGAAGATTTGAAAGAATGGAGAGAGACCCCAAAAACAATTGGGGATGATCTTGGTTTTGTTTTTACATTTGATGGTTTGCCGCCATCACCAAAGACGTTTTTGGGGCGGGTTAAAAAGTTGGCGGAAATCGCTGGAGTTAAACCTATTCATCTACATGGATTACGTCATTCTCATGTGGCATTTTTGATTGAGCACAACAACAATATCTATGCTGTTTCAAAGCGCTTGGGTCATTCCTCTGTTAAGATGACTTTGGATAAATATGGTCATCTTTATCCCGAAACAAACCAAACTCTGGCAGATGAATTTACAAAATTTGAAGTTTAATTTTTTTGCGATTTACTGCTGTCAAATTACTGTCACGAGCCGTTTTTATCCAATTTTTGAATTTCCAATGTTGATATACCAGGCTTTAGATGCCGGTTGTCGAAATCGAAAATGGATGAAGATGATCAGAAAAAATAACTTATTAAAGAGGTCGGGACAGAAGTGTTTAACTCCGAGAACAAGTAGGTACTGTTTAACATCTATTTGCTTTGCAAATAGTGTTTCTCAGCATTTAAGAAGGATAAACTGCGACGAATGCTCACATGAGAAAGCCAATAAGAAGAAATTTCCGAAAAT
>OGSA01000042.1_pt1 | contig 121288 bp, 105 predicted proteins | sample 1573801 | NCBI WGS metagenome assembly OGSA01 (sample SAMN03295841, study PRJEB24534) | human gut metagenome | isolation source: fecal sample 1 from infant 6 | host: Homo sapiens | place: USA: Pittsburgh, PA | collected 2014-07
TTCACTCATTTCAAAGAAATGTTCGCCGCCGAATCGTTGAGCCGCTAGGACTGCCGCCGAAACTTTGGAGACACCTAGAATGGTCATTTTGCCAGAAGCATTAATGACTTCTTTTAAGTGGAATTTTTCGTAACTATTCATTATTTTCTCCTTTATAACAAACCAAAGAATGAAGTGACCAAACTAACCAAGACAATCGTGCCGATAATGATACCGTAACGTGGGCCTTTTTTTACCATGAAGAAATAAATAGCCATGACTGCTGCTAAAGGAAGTAACCCTTTCATAATTTGATCTAGGATATCTTGTAAAACAATCGTGGCACCGCCAGTAACTTTAAACGTCATCGGGCTAGCAATTTTAACATAACTCGCACTTAAAGCGCCCATCATCATCATTCCTAAAACATTTGCTGAATAAATGACTTGCTTAATTTTGCCGTCTTTTAACAAACTTAAGATTGAATTACGCCCTAATGTATAGGACTTATTTACTAACGTCCAACTGATGTATAACGTAATGGCTGTGTACAGAACCAACGGACCGATACTTCCAATCACGTTACCTCCTTTAGCCATTGGAATAAAAATGGAAATGATTAACGGCATTAATGCTGCCCAAATAATCGAATCGCCAATCCCAGCCAGCGGACCCATCAGCCCAGTTTTAATCGATGTGATCGCCGTATCAGAGATCGCTGCGCCATTGGATTTTTCTTCCTCCATAGCAATTGCAATCCCTTGAATGGAAGCCCCTACTGTTCCTTCAGTATTAAAAAAATTCAAATGACGTTTCAGAGCTTCTTTTTGTTGTTCTTCATCGTCTGCGTAAAGTTTTTTAATTGCAGGAATCATCGATGCACAAAAAACTAAACTTTGAAGACGTTCATAAGAATTTGATAATTCACAGCCTAGTTGATAAATCCAAAAGGCTTTGGATAATTCTTTTTTAGTAATTTTTTTCTGTTCCAATTGTTGTTCATTTGCTTGTGTCATTTGTTCCATTATGCTGCCTCCTCACTCAATGCCTTGTTTCTAACTAAAAAGGCAATACAGATTCCTAAAATAGCGACGGCCATAACTTCTGCGCCAAAATATACTACTGCAACAAAACCGATTAAAAAATAAGGAATCAAATTTTTCTTGCCAATTACCATAATTGTTAAGGCGAATCCTAACGCTGGTAAAATACCACCCATTACTTCAAAGCCGTGCATCAACCATGCTGGGATAACTTCTAAGACTTTATTCACCACGGATTGACCAAAAAAGTTCGCCGCAAAAACCAACGGAAAGCGAATTAAAAATCCCGCTAAAGCTGGATAAACAAACGCAGCTCGGTAAATCCCCCCATAATTTAACTCTTCCGCATATTTATCAGCCATATGCACCCACGTCGCATTGATGGTGCGCCGTAATTGATCCATAAAGACGCCTAACACACCAAAAGGAACAGCTAGTGCAACAGCCGCCTCGGCATTCATTCCCACACCTAAAGCAATTGGAATCGCAATTGCTGAAGCTAAAGCCGGATCACTAGGTACATTGCCGCCCGGTGTGGAGGTGACTCCTAGATAAACAAGTTGAATCCCCGCCCCCACAACCATTGCTTCACTAAGTTTTCCTGTTGCTAAGCCAGCCACCAACGCTGCGCCTAATGGCTGAGACAGCATGCCTGAAAATGTGTACCCAAAACGCAAACGTGCAAACCAATAATAAAGTCCCATAATAATTGAAACACCTAAAACGCCCATATGATTCTCTCCTTTTTCTCTGATTATAGTGATTGATATTTTTCAATTAATTTTTGAATTGGTAGGGGATTTTCTTCGGGAATCGCTTGGAAGAAAACATGAATGCCCTTCGTTAAAAGTTCAGTCAAAATTGCAACATCTTCTTCAGATAAATTGATATTTTTTAAAACATTTTTCCGATTTGGTCCGCCACCTAAGCCACCAACTTGAATCTCCTCTTTAATAATTTCTTGGTCCACCATCGCTTTTAAGGTCGTTAAATCTGGCACTAAAAATAACACCTTTTTCTCTTCCTTTTCTTGCGATTCCCAATATTCTTTGGCACTTTCAATCCCTTTAATTACTACAGAAACCCCTGGAGGCGCCGCCATTAAATAAATACTTTGTAAAAATTCATCTTGCTCTAGTTCATCACTCACTACCAAAATTTCATTTGCACCTGATTGTTGTAACCATTTAGTCACTACTTGTCCATGGATTAAACGGCTATCGACTCTTGTTAATACGATTTTTGACATTCTGTTCACCTGTACTTTCTTATTTTGGAATTTCTAAAATTTGACAACTGTCTACTGCTGCTTGTTGAATCATCTCTGCATCTTGTAAACGAAATCCAGGACCACTTTGTTTCATGACGGATTCTAATAATAACGATGTGCATAATCCTGACACAATCAGGAGGTCATAATCTTTTGATAAACGTAATGCAACATTACTAGGTGTGCCACCTTTAACATCTGTTAAAATTAGCAGTTGGTTGTGCCACGTTAACTGGTCAATTTTTTCTGTAACTCGTTCTAAATAATCCCCCAGTGAATCCTCTGCTTGTAATGCAACTTCATGTACATTTGTGACTTCTCCAACAATCATCTGGACGCTTTTGACTAATTCCAAGCCCCAACCATTATGTGTTAAAAGTAAAATTGGTTCATTTTCCATAAACAAACTCCTTTGCTAATTAATCATTTTATTAAAAGCAATAAGTGTGCCAACTTTCATTTCCGTTTGAATTAAGCCTTTTCAAAGAGCAATTCATAAATATAGCGCACTTCCAAAGGTGGAATCAACAGATTATAGGACACTTCAAGCGGTCGAAACGCCATTTTTATGACAGATACAGCTTCTGGCAACTCTCGGTATGACACTTCATAAGCTGTCGGGTCATATTCTGGATTCAACAATTGCCGTTCTAACATACAAGCACAATGAATGATAAAACGAAGTAAAACCTTTTCGTCACTTTTTATTTTAGTTTGCAAGCAAATGTCTGAATAAATCTTAGCTAATTCGATTGAAATGGTTGTAGGATTCAAAACCGTTAGTAAGTCTGTAATAGCTTCGATTGATAATCCTTGAATATATTTAGCTGAAACTTTTTTTAGTAACTCTTGGTTTTGTTTTTCTTCTAAATGATGGCCTAATAATTCGAAAACTAGCTGAATGCCCCGCTTCGATAGTAAATCTTGTAAAGAAATAAACGGAATATCTGGCACTTCTGTCTTTACGGTGCCAATGATGCCAACGATTTTCTCTTCTTTCCGAACAAAAGAATGCAAGCGATCAATGTCTTCTACTTCTCTTTTCTCTAAAGTAATGATGCGTACATTCGTTAGTAATTCATTAGGAAAAGTTTTTAGTAACAACTGTTCAATTTTAATAGCAGTCCCCATGCCAGTTAGACAGGAAATAATGAGAACTTTTGCCTCGTTGAAGCGACCTTTACTGCAAATCAAGGCGCGATGATTTTTTTCTTTTAAGACTGGTAATAGATACTCAAACGCCGTCGATTCATAAATGACTTCTCGGGCCACTTCTAGCAATGTTAAGAGATTGATATTGCTAATTAGCAGCACTTCCATTTGAAACGTTTGACTGATAGCATTACCAAAGTAAACCAAGGAACCGATGTCCACCATTAAAATAATTTTTTTATACTGATTTTGCTTTACAATTGTACGAACTTTTTCTAATGTTTCTTCCACTGATTGATTAATCGGCATATCAACTGCACGCATGACCGTTGTTGAGAACAGAAGGTTGGTGTACTCAACCATGCTGCTGGCCGTTGCGGCACCATGTGCAACGACGATAACGCCACAGTTTTCTTCAACTGAGTGCGCTCTTTTTTTAGCTGTGACTTTACGAATAAATAGATCGAAAAAGAGGATTTCCGTATCAGCAAAAGAAATCCCAAACAACGTTTGTAGAAAGTCCACCATGGCCTTAGCAGCTTGATACTGGGTGACTTTGCCAGAATAGATATTTTTGGTATCTGAATAAAATGTTTCATTCATTTGTGCAGAATAAAAAACAGCAGAATAAAGGTGGACAATTAAAATATTCTGGAAATTCTCTGTCAATTTTTCTTGGATTAATTGTTCAAAAAAGACAATGGCTTCTTGAATTTTTGGCTGCAATGTTTCGTCAATGGCCTCTAAGGCTAGCGGTTCTTGAGCAAAAATGTCCATATCATAAAGTTGCTCGACTTTGTTTTGCATGATTGCTAGCGCATCCTCTGTCGAAAGAGTTAATTTTTTCAAATCCGCATATTCTTTCAATAGAAAATTATAAAAACGATCATTTTTCAGACTTTCCGATTTGAGTAACTCTTGACTGCTTAAATAAAAATGGTTGTATTGAATCGTGAGGCCATCGTTAGGTATCCACTCATTAAAAGCCAGCAGACTTTCTACATCAGGTTGCTCTTTGACTGTCCCCTCGTTTGCTTCAATGCAAATAGTTTCCGTTAATTGATCGAACACTTCTAAATAGGCTTGTGCGCTCATAAATTGAATCGCCGCTTTCAATTCGCCAACGTTGGCTTCAAAATGAGTAAACGTTAATTGTTTCAACGCCTCATAACGAATGTGGATATTCTTTTGAATCCGTTGACTTTCTTCTAAGAAAAAGGATAAAATCAATTGAATTTTTTCTTTCAAAGAGCGCTCGGCTAAAGCTGGAATAGCTAATGTCACAGGGATCCTTCTTAAAAACGTTTTCAAAAAATGTTGATTGACTGCTTCGGTTGTTGCAAAAATAAATTTTATCGATACATTTCTTTGTTTTTCAGCTTCGCCCATCCGCGTAAAATACCCTTTATCCAAAACTGTAAACAATTTTTCTTGGCCTTCGCTCGTTAATCGATGGACTTCATCTAAAAATAAAAAACCGCCATCTGCCAACTCTACTAAGCCTTTTTGGTCATTGACGGCACCAGTGAAACTGCCTTTTTTATAGCCAAACAGATGCGAAGTTAATAATTCTGGATTGTTGAAATATTCTGCACAATTAAAATAAATAAACGGAACTTCTTGGTTCATTTTAACTTGATAAAATTGGTGTAATTGTTCTGCAATTAAGGTTTTCCCAACCCCAGATTCTCCAGTAAGTAAAATATTCAAGCCATTAGGCGGATATAAAATAGCGGCTTTCAACTTCTTGATGGCGTCTGCTAAGCTCCCATCAAAACCAATTACGTTCGCAAATGGATTCATTTTCAGTAACTGCTTTTTCTTATGTATCTGTTCTGTCTGTTGATAAATGTCCTCTTGCAGCGAAGCGAGGGAATCGTAGCACGTGCTACTTTTAAAAAAAGGAAACTGTTCCTCTAAGTAGTCTTTATCAAAAAATAACACCGGTCTTGATTTAACTTTAACGACTTGGTCTTTTCTCACTAATTCTGAAAGCTCTTCACTAACAGCGGTTCGGGTATAGCCAGAGGTCTGACTTAATTGCGAAGCCGTTGCGGGCAACAAGGTTTCTTTGCTACTTGGATTTTGTACGTGAAACTGTTTTAACGCTTGATGAATATTATCAATTCTCATAGTCTTTTCCCCATTTCTTTTTTGATCCAAAAGTTAATTTATTATACATTAAAACGGAAGCGGTTTCTTATTTACCATAAAAAAAATCAAGTCTTTAACCAAAAGATTAAAGACTTGATTTTTATTCTCCGTATTGTACAAGTTGTGTATTTTCACAATGAAAGTCCAAGAAATCTTGGATTTTTTTGCCATTGAAGTAGTTATCAATGACTCGCATAACCGCATTGTGGCAAACAAATAGGTAAGTTTGCTCTGAAGCCAAGGCTTCCTCAATCAAGGGATAAATTCGACCCGCGACATCTAGGACTGATTCCCCTTCTGGAAACGGCAAGGAAATCTCAGAACGATTTTCTTGGAAAGCCGTTGTTTCAATCGGTTCACCATCATAAATGCCAAAATTCATCTCAATTAAACGAGGTTCTGTTTCAATCGTCAATTGATTTCGTTCCGCAATTTTACGTGCTGTTTCTTGCGCCCGTTTTAAAGGGGACGCCAGTAAACGGTCGATTTGAATTCCTTGTTTGGCAATTTTTTCAGCTACCAATTCCGCTTGTTGATAGCCTTTTTCGGTCAATTGCGCTTCCGCATGACCACAAATTCTACGGGCCACATTATAATCTGTTTCACCATGTCTCACTACGTACAGCATTTTTCCACCTCAGTTTTTTGTCTTGTGTCTATTTTATCTGAAATTTGGTCACAATAACACCCTATTTAGCGGTAACTTTCTGGTAATTTAAATTTGCCTTCTTGCTCAAACTGTTCGCCTACTTGGAATAAGAGATCTTCACGTCCACGTGCAGCCAACAATTGAATACCTAAGGGTAACCCCGTTGCCGTAACATGTGTGGGCAAGCTGATAGCTGGTTGTCCTGTCAAGTTAGCTAGTTGAGTATATGGTGTTAGCTGTAAACTTTTATCAAAATAATCATAGATTAATTCAGCTAGCTCTGCTTCTGTTAATTCTGCTGCTTGCTCCATTCGTTGACGAATGTGCTCACTTTGCAAATCTTCGTTAATTTTTGGTGCTGAAAAAGCCGTTGTTGGTGATAAAAACAGATCAAATTTTTGAAAAAGTTCTTCCATCGTTACTGCTGCTTGATCCCACAACTGTAATGAATGAACATAGGTGGCTGCTGGAATCTTTTGGCCAAATTGATGCATGGTCCATGAAAAAGGTTCGATTTCTTCTTTACGAATTGGGCGCCCGAGCCCCTGTTGAATGCTATTCATCATCGCTGTAGTTTCTGCGCCGTTCATTTGATAATAGGAGCGAATCAGCGCTGCACCATCGACTGGATAAGGAATCTCAATGATTTCATGGCCAGCGGCTGCCAGAAAATCAGCCGCTTGTTTCGCCGCTTGTGTTGCTTCTGGCGAAATCATTGAGCCGATAGGCGAAGCGGTACACAGAGCAATTTTTAGCCGTTGTTTTTCAGGGTGTGTTTGCCATTCTGCCAAGGGCGCTTGGTAGGGGGCGCCACTGTGGCTACCACGTAGGCCATAAAATAACGCTTTGGTGTCTCTCATAGAAATAGTCAACGCAAAGTCAATCGAGGCACCTTGCCAGCCTCGCCAGCCTTCTGGGCCGACAGGCATGGAGCCACGGCTAGGTTTTAAGCCAATTAAGCCACTAAAAGAGGCGGGAATTCGGATGGAGCCACCGCCATCGCTAGCGCCGGCTATAGGAACAATCCCGCTAGCGACAACTGCGGCAGCGCCGCCACTGGAACCGCCTGGCGAATGTTCCAGGTTCCAAGGATTGTGGGCTGGCCCGTAAAGCGCAGGATCCGTAATATTTTTAAAGCCAAACTCTGGGGCGTTGGTTTGTCCTAAGGGCATCAAACCAATCGTTTCAGCTTTTTTGACAAAGTTAGAAGTCATTGTTGCAGTACTATTTTTAAAAAGTTGCGAGCCAGCCGTTGCTGACCACCCCGCTTTTTCTTGGCCTAACATTTTCAAAGGAAATGGCAAACCAGCAAATAGTGTGTCCTGCTGTTTATTTTTTTGATAAGTTGCTTCTGCTTTTTGGCTGTCAAAGGTTACAAAGCCATTGATCTTTGGATTTAACTTTTGGACTTTTTTCTCAATATCCTTTAAGAGTTCTGTGTGACTTACTTTCTGTTCTTTTAATTGTTGTACCCAATATAGTCCGTCTTTCATACAGACCCACCTCCTATACTATTCCTTATTAGTATAGCATGGTTTTTAGGGGTCATCCTGTGATGGTGATTTTCATTCGTCAAGTGCTTCTCTAATTTAAGTAAATAATTCGCCAATGTAAGGAAGCAACTGCGGATGCAGTTTGTAGCCTTTATACCGTGTATTTTGGATACCTTGTTTTTTAAAGCCCCCTACTTGAATTTTTTTATTTAATTTTGTCAGCTGTTTGGTCATTTTTTTTCGATTATTGGCTGTTTCTTCTGTGTCATATATTAATTTACAAAGGCGCTCCATTGGTAAGTGTTCTTTTGGCGTACTATACAAGATAGCGAGTAGTGCACGTTCTGCGGCTGTTAGCTTTATTCCCTCTACATCTAACTTTTCATCTTCTCGTTGGATGGGTTTATTTAATTCTGCCAAAAGGATATTTTCTCTTAATGTATCCAAAGTCGCATCCAATCGTAGCCAATTGAGAATGCCATATTGATAGCTAATGTTCAATTCTTCCGAGGTAGGAATGTCTTCGGAGCGAAGAAACAACGGCGTTTTAACTCTGGCTAATTCCTTTAGATATAAATATTGTTCTTTGCGAGGAATCGTTTCGCTGAGAATGATGGCATCAAATTTCCGATAAAACAAATGACTTTCCTTAATTTCACCAATCAGACACGTCGTACAAAAAACTTGGTGATCTAAATGCTGTAAGCGGTTTTGAAAAGCAGTTTCTGCTAAGATATTTTTTGTGATGACCATTATTTTCATTCTTGATTCCTCCTTAATTCTTTTTTAGTTCAAAATTTTCTCAATTTTCGTGTTTTGTTTTGATATATTTAGTATACTGGAATTTTTTCGAATTAAAATTTAGAAATTTACAATCAAATCAGTCATTAACAGTCATTCCTGTAATCCCCGATTTATAAAGGATTTCCAATAGTCTTATTTAAAAAATATTTGTTATTTAATCCTCAACATGCTATTTTTTTAATTTTTTCTTTTTTTATTTAGCTAACAAACGTCAAAAGGTTGGTATTAGCTACCAACCTTTTGACGTTTGTTAGCTATTTTCTCTTGAAATCTTTGGATTTTTTTCTACTTTCACTAAAAAAAACAGCCAAAAGTGGCTGTTTTTTTGCTGTTTATATTTATTTCATAATATCGATCAAGTCTTTTTTCGAAGCTGCCGAGGCAGGGAAATAGCTAAATACAACCCCGATAAAGACAGAAATCCCAATGGCTAATGAAACGGTCATTAAATCTGGTCGAACAGAAAACGGTAGTGCCATTGAGGCTAAGTAGGCAATAATCATTCCTAAAAGATAACCAGTAATTCCGCCGATTAAGGTCAAGGCAATCCCTTCTGTTAAGAATTGCTTTTTAATATCACTGGCTGTCCCGCCCAATGCACGTCGGATACCAATTTCCTTAATCCGTTCTGAGACCGAAATGTACATCATATTCATAACGCCGACCCCAGCAATTACCAGTGAAATAGCCGCAATTGCGGAAATAAACAAGGTTAAATTATTTAATAAAGAGCCCATTTCTTTGATGGTATCTTTAACATTATATTCTTGATACGTCCCGCTGTTTTTCATGGTTCCTTGTTGAGAGAGAGTTTTTATTGTTTCTTTCAATACTTGATCTGGTTGATAGCCAGGTGCTACTGTTAGCTTCAACGTAGATGTATCTTTTAGCTTGCCGAAATAATGTTCATAGGTCTTTTTGGGAAAATAAAGCAATGAGTCATCATTACCTGGACCAATGGCACCGCTGGTATTGGTTGTCACGCCAACAATGGTAAAAAGTTGCTCTTTATACGGAAAAGTTCGATTAACTGCTGCAGTTGGGTCTTGGTAGAGTTCTTTGGCAACCAGTTCATCCACCACCACTGTTTTATCCAGTTTTCCATTGTCTCCATCATTCAGTTGGCGTCCCGCCAACAATTCTTTGGTGGTTTTGTCGGCAAGTTCATAGGTTACAGAAAGATTTTTCGGTCCTGCTTGAAAATTCAGTGTGCCTTTTTGGGCGCCATCAACTTCTCTTTGATCAAAATCAATTTTTTCTACGCCAGAAACCATGCGCACGACCCCTAAATCATTGTCGGTAAACATCGCTTGGTCACTAAACATATCCGAAGTGTTGTAGGCCGAAAAAGAAATCTTTTTCACATTTTCTTTTTGTTTTTCAGCGGATAATTTATCGACCATGTCTTCTTTAAAGCCGTTACCGATAGCCACGATGGTAATCACCGAAGCGATCCCGATGACAATCCCTAGCATCGTTAACAAGCTGCGTCGCTTATTTTTCAAAATGGAACGGAAGGCGGTTTTCCAAATAATTGAACGTTTCATGTCAGCACCTCCTCTAAAATCTTTCCATCACGAACTTTAATCAAACGATTGCAGTATTCAATTGTTTCTTCATCATGTGTCACTAAAATAATGGTGACACCTTCATTGTTTAATTGCTGAAAGAGCGTTAAAATTTCTTCCGATGTTTTACTATCTAAAGCCCCAGTTGGTTCATCTGCAATAATAAAACTTGGCCGATTGATAATCGCACGTGCAATGGCAACACGTTGTTGTTGTCCGCCCGAAAGTTGTTTTGGATGCTTCTTGCCTTTATCTGGCAAGCCGACTTTTGTCAGAACTTCGTGGACACGATCTTTGGCTTCTTTTGGGGTTAACCCACTATATAAAAGAGGTAATTCAATATTTTCTTCAACTGTTAGTGTTTCAATTAAACTAAAATTCTGAAAGACAAAGCCGACTGCTTCATTTCTAATTCGGGATAGTTCCTTATCAGAAAAGTCGCCAATTTCACGGTCTTCAAATAAATACGTTCCTTCAAACTTTTTATCAATAAAGCCTAGCAAATTAATCAAAGTCGATTTCCCAGAACCAGAAGGACCCATAATCGCTAAAAATTCTCCAGCGTCTACTTGGAGGTTAATATCATCTAACACATGCAGTGTTTCTTCTTCGGAATAATAATATTTATGAATATGGGCTAGCTTAATCATTGGCAGCTACCTGAACATCTTGATTATCTTTTAATTCTTTATTGGGATTGGCAATCACTTGGTCTTTCCAATTCAAGCCACTTTTGACAACTTTACGACCTAAATTTGTTTCTGTTTCAATCGGTGTTTTTTTCGCTTTGCCCGCTTTGTAAACATAGACAAATTCTTTTTCGCCTTCTTTTTGGATTGCTGCTGTCGGTATAATCATTTGCTTTTGTGGCACAGCGATACTAGTAGACAAGCCTTCTGCCCAAGGAAAATCACCTTCTACTGTAAATTGATAACTCACTACTGGATTGCCTTCATTTTTAGCTATTGGGGTTTGCGCAATGGAAACAATTTTGCCTGGCGCTGATTTGCCTGAACCAACGGTCGTCACTGTTACTTCTTCCCCTGTCTGTAATTTATCGTAATCATATTCGGTTACTTTTCCTTGAATATTTTTCTTTTGTGTTGCAATTTTAATGACTGGTTTGTCGGTACTACTCATGGCACTAGCATCGACAGTGACTTGGCCATCAATTGGTGCTGTAACGACTGTGTTGACTTTGCCACGTGTTTGTTCAAGCGTGTTTGCTGCTCCGACGGCATCACTGTTGGCTAATTGAAGGGCTTGGTTAGCTTGGGCGACTTCACTATTCGCAGCACTAACGGCTTCATTCAATTGCTGAATTTCCGCATTTAGTGTTTCTTTCTCTTCAGCCTCTTTTGCGGTGTTTAATTTTTGCTTGGCTGCAGCAACTTTGTTTAACGCTTCATTGTATTTTTGAGTGGCTAAGTTAACGTTCTCTTGTGCTTGTTGAACTTGAAGATTGTTCCGATTAACGGCATTCGCTTGTTCTGTTTCTGTGGCTTGGATGTCTGAGTTATTGTACGTTAACAATGGACTATCTTTCTTGACTTCTTTACCATTTTCAACATTTATTTCGGCAATTTTTCCTAAAGAAGGATCAAAGAAAATATCCCGAGTATCTAGAAAACTCACTTGACCATCTAATTTTAATGAGGCCATTTCTGTAATGGTATACGTTGTATATTCAGGTTCAACTTCTTTTGAAGAAAAAACTGTTTTTGCTCCGATAAATCCGACGATGACCACTGCGGCACCAATACCGAACCACACTTTTTTATTTCGCTTCTTCTGGCCTGACTTTTTCATTTATTTGTTCCTCCTTGATTTCTGTTGACGAGTTTGTCATTTTATTTAGTATATAATGAATAAAAAAACTGGTCCCTTCATCTTCCTATCATTCCTCTTACAGTTTTGACACATCTTTATCTAACAAAAAAACGTTTATCCTGTGTAAAAGGATAAACGTTTTTTGTTATTTTATTGTTCTAATTGACCCAACCAGCCAGATGTACCACCTAGAACATTGGTTACTTGATACCCTTGTTGACTGAGAAACGCACACGCTTGTGCGGAGCGCGATCCCATTTGACAAATCAGATAATAGGGTTGGTTTTTATCTAATTGCTGATAATTTTCGGTTAAAGTACTTAAAGGTAAGTTGATGGCCTGAGGGACATGCCCCAGTTGATATTCCATTTCTTCTCGTACATCAATAATCGGTATTTTTTTTCGTTTTGCTTCCTGATAAAATTCAGGCATGCCAATCGTGTTATACATTTTCTAGTTCCTCCGGTTTTACCATTCTATATAGCGCAAAAGCACCATCTAAATTTTTGGCTGAGATGCCTGCTTGTTTTAGCATCCGTTCTGCAATATAACTACGCAAACCGCTGTGACAACTAACAATGTACTCCGTTGACTTGTCTAATTCCTCCAAACGTTCTCTTAACTCATTTAAAGGAATAGACACAGCATTTTTAAATTGACCATTGGCTCGTTCGGCGGGATTACGGACATCTAATAAAACAGCTCCATTAGCTAATTCGTTGGATAACTCATACCATTGAACGTTTTCACTCAATCCTTCTGCAAGGTTCATCGCTGCATAGCCTAACATGTTCACAGGATCTTTCGCTGAACCAAACGGCGGCGCATAGGTAAACTCTAATTCAGGCAAATCAAAAATAGTTAACTGTCCTTTAATAGCGGTCGCAAGAATATCAATCCGCTTATCTACGCCCTTGGCCCCAATTCCTTGTGCGCCATAAATTTCCCCTGTCGTAGGATGGAAAACTAATTTTAACTGAAGATCTGTTGCGCCAGGATAATACCCCGCATGGTCTTTTCCACTGATATGCACAACAGCTGTTGTTAGTCCAGCAGCTTTAGCAGCCCGTTCGCTTAAACCAGTTGAAGCAGCGGTTAAATCAAAGACTCGCACAATGGCGGTCCCAATGCTCCCTTGATTTTTTCTCTCTAACCCAGCAATCACATCCGCTACTTGACGTCCTTGGCGATTGGCAGGAGAAGCTAAAGAAATCAGCGCATCTTCTTGAGTGATTTGTTGTTTCACTACAATAGCATCCCCAACCGCATAAATATCGGGTTGATTCGTTTGATAGCGTTCATCAACAACAATACCGCCACGTAAACCAGTTGCTACACCTGCTTCAACTGCTAAGGTATTTTCTGGTTGGACCCCCACCGACAAAATGGTTAAATCAGAAGCTAATGTTTGACCGTCTTCTAAGCGAATCACTTGCCCTTCTTCTTCAAAAGCAACCGCAGATTGTCCCGTAATTACTTGAACATTGTTTTTGCTTAATTCAGCTTTGACAAAAGCGGCCATTTCTTCGTCTAATGGTGGTAAAACATGGGGTGCTTTTTCCACGAGAGTGACTTCTAATCCGCGTTTTTGCAAGTTTTCTGCCATTTCCAAGCCAATGAAGCCTGCGCCAATCACGACGGCTCGTTTTGTTTCTGGTGTCAAGGCTGTCATAATTTGATCTAAATCAGGAACATTTCTTAATGAAAAAACATTTTTGGCTTCTGCCAATCCTGTAATTGGTGGCACAAAAGGTTTCGCCCCTGGTGATAAAATTAATTTGTCATAGTGTTCTGTTAAAATTTCTGTTTCATGTTTCACTGTGATCACTTTTTCTATTGGATCAATCGCCACGACTTCATGGTGAGGACGAACATCTAAATTAAACCGTGCCTTTAACGCTTCGGGTGTTTGAACAAGCAGTTGCTCTCTTTCTGCGATTTCGCCAGAAACGTAGTAAGGCAAACCACAGTTTGCAAATGAAACAAAAGGGCCTTTTTCCATGACAACAATTTCAGCATCTTCCATTAAGCGACGTAAACGTGTCGCTGCGGACATACCACCAGCCACGCCTCCGATAATTACAATTTTCATTTATTTTCCTCCTTTAATTTGACCAGACCATTGGGACATCCCGCCACGAACGTTAATCACGTGATAGTTTTTTCTCGCTAAAATTTTGGCCGCATTTTTGCTGCGCATGCCGGACTGGCAAATCACATAGACTTCGTTAGCGGATTTGTTGTAGGCGGGAATTTTGTTAAGTGGGACATTAGTCGCTTGTGGAATATGCCCTGTGCGGTATTCGCTAGGTGTTCGGACATCTAATAACGTTATCTCTTTAGATAAACGTGACTGCAATTCCTTTGTTGAAATACTTGGCGTTTTTTTAAACAATTGAAATAACATCTTTTTCTCCTTCTCTTATATACCTTATGGGGTATATTTAACATGAAAAAGTTATACTTGTCAACTGAAGAGATTTCTGCCATTTTTAGATTCAAAGAAAAGATAGTTGACAAAAATACCTCGTGTAGGTATATTTTAAACCAATCACTACTCTTAAGGAGGGGCAAAATGACTGAAGAAAAAAAGAAAGTGCTGAATCGTTTACGCCGCACAGAAGGTCAAATTCGCGGAATTCAAAAAATGATTGATGAAGAAAAAGAATGTATCGATGTTATCACTCAGTTGAGTGCGGTCCGTTCTAGTATTGATCGCGTAATGGGGATGATAGTTGCGGAGAATTTAAAGCATTGCTTTGAAAATCCTGAAAAAGACCCTAAAGAACAAGAAGAGCGATTAGCACAAGCGATTAATATGATTGTCAAAAAGTAAAACAACGCAAACTTATTCAATGAAAGATAAGTTTGCGTTGTTTTTTTATTTATTAGAGGAATCTGCCCCGCGTTTTTTTAAATTGACAAGCATAAAAAGAATCGTGCCAATTAGTAAAATCACAACGGCGATATAAAAGCCCATGACTTTCGAACCCGTTGTGTCAGAAATTTTCCCAGTCAAAGCTGGGGCGATCACAGATGACATCATGCCGAAAAAGTTAAACACGCCCAAAGTAGTGCCAATTCCAATTTTTGGTGCATTTTCACCTAGCCAAGAAATAATAATCGGTTCTACAGCTAATTTTCCTAAGAACCCATACATAATTAAAGCAATTAATAACAACGTCGCATTACTTACTTGTACAGTTAACAAGAGCATGGCTGTTGCTAAAAATTCTAAAACAACGATGAATTGAACTTTTTTATGCATGTACTTATCCGCCAACCGACTAAAAAATAACGCTCCTGGAATAGAGGCAAATGCGACCAGCGAAGAGGACAACCCTATTGCCGCTCCTTGGAAACCACGTTCGGTACTTAAAAAATTAGGTAACCAAGTCACAATCATATAATATGCATAACAAGTGCCAAAATATAAAATATACGCAAATAGCATATGTGGCGCAAACAGTTTTTTAAAGGGCACTTTTTCTTTTACCGCTCCGTTATCTTTTTCATCAACAACGGTTGGCTGAATCAAGGCCATGTCTTCTTTATGATTGCGAATAATCACTTGAAAAGCCACTAACATACAAATAATCATAAAGGCGGAAATGTACATCATCACTTGCCAAGGCAATCCTTTTTGGGCAACTAAATAACTAGATAAAATCATCCCTAAACCTGAACCAACGGCTGAACCACTGTTGACAATAGCTGTTGCAAAACTTTTTTTGGCTTGAGGAATGTTTTGCGACGTCAACGAGTAAGCCGAGCCATAGAAAGAACCACATCCTAAGCCTGCCAATAAGCTACCTAAGTAAATTGTTCCAATCGTTTGGGCTTGGGCAATCAGTAATGCTGCCAGCGCAAACAAGATAAAGCCTGGAATTAATACACGTTTTTTCCCAATTTTGTCTACCAAGAAGCCTGCAGGAATCTGCATGACTACGTAACCGAGAAAATAAAAGCTAGAAATGGACCCTAGGGCCGTATCGGAAGCGTTACCATTTAGAGACGCGCGAATTTGTGGATAAACAGGAGAAAGCGCGGAACGATAAATCCAGATTGTTACCCAGCCCATACATAGTAAAATAACGATTTTTTTCCAATAAGCCAACGAACTTTTTGTCTTGTCTGTCATTTTCTTTTCCTCCACCAATCATTTTTTTGGTTAACGTTTCACAAGGAACAAAAGCACTACGCTTTTTTACGTAGTGACCTTTGTCCTACCTTCTTTTTTAGTTTAAATACTCAGCCAATGCATGAGTACTACCGCTACCGCCTTCAAATTGATAGCCTTGGTGTTTCAATACAGTCTCAAAGGCACTTAAAAAATGCAACACATTGTCTTCGCGACTGCTGTAACCCATATTACCGACCCGCCAAATTTTTCCTTTTAAATCACCGAAGGAAGAGGCAATTTCAACTTTAAAATGATCCAGTAATAAGCTCCGCACTTTTTCACCATCAATTCCTTCTGGAATGACCACAGGAATGACTGTTGGTGTTTTTGTGTCTAACTTCCCGAAAATTTCTAAGCCCATTTTTTGCAGACTTTCAACTAAAATACGATCGTTTTTCCGATGGCGTGCGTAGACATTTTCCATGCCTTCTTGAAGTAACAAGCGCAGCCCTTCATGTAGCCCATAAATCATTGTAGTCGCTTCTGTATGGTGATTTAAGCGCTCTGGTCCCCAATATTTTTCTAATTGCGATAAATCCAAGTAGTTACTTTGAATGAACCGTTCATTCCGCGCATCCGCGCCAAGTCCTAACTCTTTTTGGTAACGGCCCGCCAGATAGTCGGCCACACGTTGGTTGTAAGTAATCAAAGAAAGGCCTGAAGGTACACTGACACATTTTTGAGTGCCTGCTACCGCAATATCAATCTTCCAATCATCGACCTTTGTTTCGACACCGCCGTAAGTCGCCACCATATCTACTACGAAGAAAATTTCATTTTCCCGACAAAAGGCGCCAATTTGATCCAGCGGTTGCATTTGTGCATTCGCCGTTTCGCCGTGGACCATCGCAACAATTTTTGGTTGATGTTCTTTAATCGCTTCAATCACCGTTGTTTGCTCAAACGGTGCGAGCCAGTCCTTTTCTAAATAAATGACTTCGGCCCGGGCGCGTTCGCAAATTTCACCTAATAAATAAGCAAACCGGCCATACGCAGGCACAAGCACTTTGTCGCCTGGCTCAATCAATGCAAATAACCCCGCTTCCAAGCCTGAACGTGACGTGCCATCAATGGCAAAGGCTTGTTGATTCTTTGTGGCAAAAGGTACTTTAATCATTTCCCGAACTTCGTCCATAATCTGTAGAAATTCTGGATCAAATTGCCCTAAAATTGGTTGACCCATTTGACGAAGTACCGATGGATGGGCTTCGACTGGTCCCGGCGTCATGATTGTTCGCCGTACAAAATTTGGTTGTTGATACATAGTAATCCCTCACTTCATTTTTAATTCTTCTCTTTTATTATCTTTGGAAAAACCCAGAAATTCATTGTTCAATTTGCACTATTTTGACTTTGTTTTTTAGACATATTCAATAACTATCTTTTGTACTCCTTTTTATTCTTCGATATACTATAAAAAAAGGAGGTTGTTGTGATGAAAATATTAGCTGAGGTCTTGGCTTTACCAAGATTTTCTGACTTACAATTATTATCGTCTCACTCAAACTTAACACAGCCCTTGGAAAGTGTAGAAATCACGGAAACACCTGATGTGGCTGATTTTATCCCTAAAAATGTCATGATTTTAACAACGGCAATGATTTATAAAGATGATCAAGAAAAATTGAAACCTTTTATTGACTCGCTAAAACAAGCAGAGTGTACGGCTTTAGGAATCAAAGTTGGGCGGTTCCTTGACGAAATTTCACCAGAAATTGTTGCCTATGCCAGTGCCGTTGATTTGCCCCTGATTAAAATTCCTAGCACACAGCCACTAGGCGGGTTGTTGCATGAAATTGTTGGCTATCTTCGTGATAGCAAAACCGAGCAGATGTCTGTGGCATTTGACATCCAAAAGCGTTTTTCAACATTATTAATGCAAGATGTTGATGCTACGCGCTTCATCGCTGAATTTGCGAAAATTTTAAATGCGCCAATTATTTTATTAAGTCCTTGGCAACAGGTGATTGCCCACTCGAATTATTTTTATGGCAATCAAAAATCGGCGGAGTTTTTCATCGAACAATTATCAAAAGACCACTTTCAACAATTGGCACAAGAAAAGAAAATCTTTCGTTTACAGGATGAGCGACAAGAAAACATTCAAGTAGCTGGCTTTCCAATTCGTGTGAACGATTATTTTCCCTATTATCTATTGGTCTTATCTCCTGAACAGATTCCTTATCCTATTTCTGAATTTGCCATTGATCAGGCCATTTTAGTTTTGACTTTTATGTTATTTAAAAACCAGAAAATTGCTGAATCTTTTGAGCATCTCAAAACAGACTTTTTGGACCGCTTGCTTGATACACATCAAGAAGCGCTGAGTAAACATCAAAATTGGTTGGAACTTTGGAAAAATTATCGTTTAATCAACAGTGATTATTATCAATTAGCGATTGTCTACGGCGTGACTAAACCAGAAAATGAAACCCATATTCGTTATCAGCAAGCGGAAGGGCAACTAATTTTCCAATGGCTCAAAGAACAATTGCCGGAAATCCTGCCAGATGTCGCCTTGTTTAAATTAAAAAATCAAAATAAAAGTATCTTGATTTTTCAATCTAAAAAAAATGACCATTTGATGATTTTGCAAAACCTCGCTGAACGTTTGCAACAGGCTTTGCCTATTACCATTCGCTTTGCTTTAGGCAATGCTTATGAAAACCTAGAAGATTTGCCTAATTCTTATATTGAAGCTTCCTCGACATTAGAGGCTTCTTTACACGCTCAAAAACCAGCAACTGTGCAATTGTTCCATCCCAAAGGCCTAGCTGGACTTTTTGAAAAGATTGGCACTCAAGATGTTGAATACTTTTGCCAGCAACAATTGAAAGAGTTGGCCTATCCGACGGAACCGACGTTACAAGAATTACGAAAAACCTTAAAAGTTTTTTTAGATTTCAATTGCGAAATTACTAAAACGGCCAACGCTCTTTACCTTCACAGAAACACCATTAAATATCGCATGAATCAATGTGAAAAATTATTAGGTACCTCTATTCAAGAGCCTGAGACGAGTTTACTCTTACGGGTAGCGCTGGAACTTTCAGAAAAATAATTAACAGGAAAATAGCCGAATAAAAGTAACGTCTACCAAGAAGAAGGACTCTACCGTTCACCACTGCGTGTTCAAATCCTATTGTTCCGAGGTCATTACTTTACATTCGGCTTTTCTTTATAATTCTGGTTCACGATTGGCATCTTTGGAATAAACGTACATTAGCGGTTCTTCACGGCCAACCGCATAGGCTGCTTGTGGCACATAGGCACTCATGAAAATATAGTCCCCTTTTTCCACTGGATACCATTCATTGTCCAAATTGTACATCCCTTGACCACTAATTAAATACGCACCATGCTCTTGGACATGCGTTTCAATATAGGCATGACTAGCGCCTGGTTCAAAAGATAAGATATGCATATTCATATCAAAGTCAAACTCTTTCGGTAATAAACTCCAAAGTAAAACGTCTGTCATTCCTTCATATTCTTCTGGTTGTTGGTCACGAATTGACCCAACCACTTTATAAGGTTGATGGCCTGCCAACGGCTGATAGCGTTTTTTATATAAGAAAACTTCTGTGTCCGCTTCCTGTGCGTTCGCTAAATACATTTTCATTTCAGGCGTAAAGTAGGCGTAGCCCCCTGCTTCAAGTTCATGAGTTTCTTGACCATCTGAAACACGCAAACGACCGTCAATGACATAAACCAACGTTTGAATCCCGTCGCCACCAAAACCAGTTGTTTGTTGACCATTTTTATGAAACGTAGCAATGTAATCCACAAATGTCGCACCTAATTTAGGCGATCCCAAAATGGAAATATCGACATTTTCAAAACCAGGTACTGCATTTTGCACCAAACCATCATGGGGAATAATGGCGTAATTGTCTTTTTTTATCACAGCTCTTGATGTTAACAATTCTTTTTGGTAACCAACTCGATTATTTTTATAACCCATCACAATTCTTCCTTTTCTATCTTATTTATACGCTAATTCATATAAGGTATCTGCTAAAAGCTTGACACCTTCAACCAAATCTGGAAATGCCGTTGCTTCTGCTGGATTATGACTAATCCCACCAATACTTGGCACAAATATCATCGCTGTCGGGTAATGGGGCGCAATAATTTGCGAATCATGCCCAGCACCACTATGCATCATACGATACTGATACTTGCCTTCTTTGGCTTTTTGTTCAATAACTTCTACAATTGCTTGATTCATCGGTACAGGGGCTTCATCCATCCAGCGGTCAATCGCAATCGTTAAGCCTAATTCTTGAGCAATTGTCTTCATCCGTTCTTCTAATTCACCTGTAAAATGTCGTAAAAAAGCAGCGTCGGTATGACGGCAGTCAATTGTAAATTCCACTTCTCCAGGCACCACGTTGACTGTATTGGGTTTCGGAATGACTTTACCGAATGTTAAAACTAACGGATCCCCAATTTCGTTCGCACGATCAATGGCTTCTGCACAAATTTTAGCAAAGCCGTACACCGCATCATGACGGTAACTCATTGGCGTAGTGCCTGCATGATTGGCTTGCCCTTTTAAGTTAACCGTGTAGCGACGTTGCCCTACAATACTATGAACAACACCGACTTGGAGCTTTTCGTTCTCTAAAATATTGCCTTGTTCAATATGAATTTCGACAAATGCTTCAATGTCCTCACGTCTAGTTTGCTCCTGCCGAAAATCAAAGCCTTGGCGATGCATCTCATCAACAAACTTTTTGCCTTCGCTGTCAGAGATGTCGACTACTTCTTCACATTTGGCTTCACCAACGACATTTTTGCTTCCCCAGAAAACCGTTGGAAAACGACTCCCTTCTTCTTCAGCCATGGAAAGCACTTCTAAAGAACGCCGTGGTTTCCCATATTTGTCTAATAAATATTGAACAGCTGTCATGGAAGCAATAACACCATATTGACCATCTAAGGTCCCACCATTAACTACTGTGTCGATATGTGACCCAGTTAAAATCGTTTCCTGAGGAAATTCCGTTCCTGCCACTCGACAAAACAGATTCCCGACTTCGTCAAATTGCGTTTCCAGTCCAAAAGCCTCAGTTTGGCTTTGCACATACTTTTGTGCTGCCAACCACGAATCTGTATAAAGTAAGCGTGTCATCCCTCCAGCAGGATCACTCCCAATTGCTGACAACTCTTCGATTCTTTGTTTTAAAACTTTTTCCAAGTCCATCACAAAACCTCCTGACTGATTACACTCTGATTGTAAACGTTTCCCTAGTTATCTTCATTGTACTTATCAAACAAAATTAAGCCTTTTTTTGTGCAAAACAACCAATGAGCATCCTCTAACTCGTGGACAGAGGCGCTAATTCAATCACGCTTCTGTCCCTTTTCATTTCTAAAATAGGTGTTTAATTTTTGATAAATACGCCGTTAAACGCCTCGGTTACCCCAGTTTCTTGTGTGTAAATTGTTTCGCCTCTTAAAATTGTTTGAATCACTTGGGCCCCAATTTCACGACCAATGTAAGGACTAATTTTATTTCGATATTCTAAATCTTCTGCTTTTAAGATATATGGCGCATTAGGTTTAATTAGTACAAAATCGGCATCCTTACCAATGCTGATGCGGCCCTTTTGTGCTAAGTGATAACGGTCAGCTGGGTTTGCTGCAATCAGATCCGCGAATTGTTTCAAGGATAAACCACGTTTTTGGACAGCTTCATCGAATAACACATCGACGTTATTTTGAACACCAGAAATGCCGCCCCAAGCTTCAAAAGCATTGGTTGTATCTTTTAAGTCTGGCGTACAAGGAGAATGGTCAGAGGTTACAAACGCGATTCCGCCTGTTTGCACGTGGTTCCATAAGGCGGCTTGTTGGTCCGCGTCACGAATCGGCGGCGAACATTTGACAACTGGACCAATGGCATCAAGTTCATCCGTGGTAAAATATAAATAATGCGTACATGTTTCACAAGTCACATCTACCCCTTCTGCTTGGGCTTTCAAAACTTCTTCCACGCCTTCTTGACAAGCCACATGACAAATATGAATCCGACAACCTGTTTCTTTGGCAAATAAAATAGCTTTTTGAATCGCTTCAACTTCGGTAAACACAGGACGTGTAGCTACATATGCTGCTAAAGTCGTTTCGCCATTTTGATAAGCTAACGCGCCTAATTTATCCGTAATTGGCGCATTTTCTGCATGGATTGCTAGCACTTTGCCAGTCTTGGCAACTTGTTTCATTCCTTCATATAGTGAATAATCGTCGACATTTTGAAAATCTCCTTCAATTGAACGATCGCCGCACGTTCCTAAAAAGCATTTATAGCCGGAAACGCCTCCTTCATCAAGTTCCTGAATCCCGCCAGCCAAGTTGGTCGGGACCACGCCGCCAAATGACCCTACATCTACTTTTAGTTTATTTTCTCCTGCCTTGTATTTGATCTCAAGAGAGGTCTTATCCACGGTTGCTGGAATCTGATTTAAAGGCATTTCCATAAAGGTCGTCACGCCCCCTTTGGCACAAGCGGCTGTTCCTGTGACATACCCTTCCCATTCATCGCGGTAACCACCACCAGGATCGGTGATATGAACATGGGCATCCACCATCCCAGGACTAACGACTAAACCCGTCGCATCAATTACACGTTCTCCTGACAAGTCTTGCCCAATCGCTACGATTTTTCCTCCTTGAACGGCGACATCCGTAATGACTTCTCCAGTTTCTAAAATAACTAACCCGTTTTTAATCACTAACTCTGCTTGCATTTATTTTCCCTCCTGATAAGCTGTTTCTTTCACTTTTTTTGAATCCCAAGTCCATTTTTTTAACACTAAGTACAGCACAAAACCTGTGGCAAAGCCCACAAACCACGAAATATCAGCAATGATTTTAACCTGTGGAATAAATTGACCACTTAAGGAAAGAACCAACGCCAGAATAGTAGCGACATACGCCGGCTTGTTTAATCCGTAAAAAGGATTGGCTTCCTCTTTTTTGTGTTTGTCTACGTATAAAGCATTTAAATCAATTTGTTGCTTTTGAACAAAATAATAATTCGCAATCATCACACCAGCGACTGGTCCTAAAACAGCCCCAATTGCGTTCAGAAAAATAAAAATACTATCGGCGTTTTCCATCAGTTTCCAAGGCATAATGAGAAAGCTGATAACACTGGCAATCATGACGCCTTTTTTATACGTCATTTTTTTAGGAAATAGCGCCGCCAATTGATAACCTGCCGGAATGATGTTCCCCGTTGCATTCGTTGAAATAGTCGTTAATAAGAAAACCGACATGGCTAAGACCACCACTGCCACATTATCTAAACGATCAATAATATTTAAAATATTCCATTCTTGAATCCCAAAATACAACGAACCACCTAACAGAATAACCACACTGGAAAAAGCGAAAATCCCATAACCAACAACTAAACCTGCTGTTTGCCCCACAACCTGAGCACGTGTCGAGCGCGCATTCTTAGTAAAATCCGCCACACTCGCACCAGGTGCTGACCAAACGGCCACAACCGAGTTAAAAATAATCAGATACGCCACAAGTGGATTGACTGAACGAATCGCACCAGAAACTTGATAAGACAAAATTGGTGTTAAACCGCCCCCAGCTCGAATGGCCCAAATCGTTAATCCAATAATAACGACATAAATCAACGGACTTAAAATGGCGGTAAACCGGTTCAAAATTTTGCTACCACCGAAACCTATTGCCACATTTAAGAGCCAGAAAAGAGTAAACGCCATTAATTCAGGTAGCCTGAGACCAAAAAACTGGAATGATCCACCAATTTCTAAAAAGTTCGGCCAAAATTTCCCGAGAATAATTAATAAAGCCAGCGATCCTGTAAATGTTTGCAGCCCAAACCAAGCAATTGCGGCCACACATCCTCTTAAGAACCCTGGCAGTTTTGCCCCGAGACTGCCGTAAGTAGACTGTAAGTGCATCGCAAAAGGAATGCCATATTTAGAGCCAGCCACGCCATTCAAATTCATGAAAGTTGCTACAATGAATGAGCTTAACACAACTGCCAGCATAACTTGCAGCGGCGATAAACCTAAGAAAATAAAGCCGCCCACTGCTGCATAATTCGGGATATTATGAATCGAACCCATCCATAATGTAAAAAAATTGCGCGCGCCCATTGTCCGTTGTTTCGGGCTACTTGGCAACAAATCCTCATTGTAGCCACGTGCTTTCAGCGCTGTTTCTTCTTGAGCTGTTACTTGAGACACATTTTTCTCCACGACAAACTCTCCTTTTTATTAAAATTTTTTTCTATTAAAACACCCTACCTTCTCTTTTTTGTCACTTTTGCACAAACATGCGTACTACTCTCATCACACGAATTGTAAGCGCTTTTTATAACAAGAATCATTAGTTACCCCAACTAAATAACAAACGATTCTTTGTTCACTTTGAACGAAAAAATAGCAACCTTTTTTATATCGCCCTATCACTCTAGAAAATAAGAAACAAATCTTTTTATTCACATATTATGTACAACTTCTCTTTTCAAATGCTAAAATACGCTTATTATTAAAAATGACATAAATAAATTATACAGTTAAATGAAACCCGACACAACATTTTTTAATCAAACACACACAAAACAGATAAACTGAAGTGGATTTTCAGGAAGAGACCCATCCTGAAAAAAGACACTGACAAAAGAGTTTTCTCACAAGATCGACAACTTTTCACAGATTCAAAATCTTCTTTTTCAATTTTTACGTTTTTAAAAATAACATTTCGAAAATAAAAAAATACTTAATTTTAATCAAAAAAATAAACAAAGATTTCTGATTTTATCAGAAATCTTTGTTTATAATGCATTTCCTCTAAGCTAGTGGCGAATAAGTTTTTGGTTTGTCGATCAAACTCATTGAGCTTTTGTATTTGCTTGTGGAGCTTGTCAATGTCCTGTTGCATACTATCAGCCATCTTAATAAAGGTCCGTTGGGCATTTTGTAAGAGTTCATAAATTCCTGGAATCGGCTGACTATGGGCTAATGCGGCGACTGCCCTAGCAGAATCGTGCAATAATTGTTGGTTGGCTTTCATGATTTTAGATTTTATATTTACTTTAAATAGAGTGATTACAGTTAATTCAAACCACAACCACTCTAGTTATTTTTAATGAATATACAGTTAGCTTTTGGTAGTTATTTGAAACTTGATTAGTGAGTTCACGCTTACTAGTCAAGACTTTACTATTTGACGCCTATCAGATAGTAACGTGCCTTTTTATTTTACTAATTTAATTGTTTAATGCTTCCTTTGCATATGAAATATCCATCTCCAAATCTAAATCTGGAAATTTTTTCTGCAGTTTTTCTAATGTATCAATAAAATCTTCACTTTGTAGATTTTCCGATATATCTTCAAATACTTCGCTTATCCATTCTAATTGACTTTCAGAACAATTATTCAGATATTCAATCGTGGCTTTCTCATCTTCTGAAAATATTTGCGTCAATTCATCCCATATTTCATTAATTCTTGGGTCATCTGGTAATAATTTTTTTCGTTCATTTATTAAATTTTCTATTTTTTCAGAAATAATCATTTTTAGCTCTCTCCTTCTTTTACGGTTGTCTAGAGTTATCAGGTATTATTGTTGTCACTTTTCCATCTTTCTTTATTATCCCCACTCTAACACCATCATAATCTCCAAATGCCCATTGACCATCAGGTAATTTCTTATTCTGTGGAAGATTATTTATATGATTACCAGCATCACGAATTTTAGAATCATTCCATTCTTTAGGAAACCATGACTGACCATTTCCTGTTCGTTTCATTTTATTTTTATGACTTGGAATGTTCCCCGTTCTAATACCATTTGGATATTCTTTAACAATATTAAAATCTATATCATTTTCTTTCAAATAATCCATATTACTTTGCCCATGACCACCATTAATCAATCGATTATTAGTATTGAAATCTCCTAAATCAGCATGCTTTAATATTGAATCAGGTACATTATTTCTCGCATTAGCCCCACCGACTTTATTATAAGTCATGCTCCCAGCACTTTTAGACTTATCTAACACATAAGTCTTTCCGTTTCTACTTCCTTTTAAAACAACATTATCAGTTCTACTAACTTCGTTAGAAAATGTCTGGGTACTTCGGATTGCTGCGGTACTTAAGCCTAACATCCACAAGGAATCCCACAAACCTGACTCTTGGATTTCATCCATGACTCCTTGACCTTTTGACAGGAGACCTAATCCTCTTACTCTGTCATCTTTTTCAAAGTAATTGTAGCCTTTTTTCTGCTGATTATTGACCCGTGTTGTCAGTTCTTTCGGGGTCAATTCCAAGACAGCTAAGTCGTATTTCTTTACTAAGGAAGCTAAGTTTCCTGATAGTTTTTTCTCGTCTATTCGGTAGGAATAGCCGTCTTTTTCTAACATGTAATAATTGAAACCGTTCTTTTTATCATGAACATAAAGAATGGTGCAACCCGCTAACAGCTGTTTGTCAGTCACTTCATTTTTAGTATCTTTTTTAATTTCCGTGAAGTAACTTTTATCAACCCCACTTGGCAAGGTGTAGAGGCCGTTGCTTTTGACAGTTGTTTCATTCAGGACTAAGATCCCTTGCATCGCCAACTGCATTTCCTCTAAGCTAGTGGCGAACAGGTTTTGGGTTTGTCGGTCAAACTCATTGAGCTTTTGTATTTGCTTGTGGAGCTTGTCAATGTCCTGTTGCATACTATCAGCCATCTTAATAAAGGTCCGTTGGGCATTTTGTAAGAGTTCATAAATTCCTGGAATTGGCTGACTATGCGCTAATGTGGCGACTGCTCTAGCAGAATCGTGCAATAATTGTTGGTTGGCTTTCATGATTTTTATTTTTAATTTGAGTTTGTCTTCATCTAAAAAACCTTCACTGGCAATAAACGCATCCGCAGCGCTGTATTTGGCCAAATCACTTTGGACATTATCAACGGCGGCAGTCATTCGATGAATCGTCGGAATCACTAATTCTGAAAATAGCCCTTTTCCCGCATTATAGGCAGCACCAGACAATGTATGACCGTCGATGGCTGCGATTAGTTGCTGACAACCTGCTGTTAGCTCACTGGTGGTTGTTCGGGCAACTGCTAGGTTGCTGGACAGCGCGCGCATCATTGCTGAAGAATCGCTACTGGAGTAGATTAATCCCATGACAACCGACTCCTTTCTCTTTGGAGCTGTAGTCGTTCTTCATTCGATTGTGCGGTTGCTTTTATGTATCTTTGACTTAATTCATGTGTCTGTTGTTGTAAAAAGCCCCTTAAATAGCGTTGTTTTCCAGAGAGCTCCTCTTGCTCCCAACGCGTCGACTTACCGCCTTTATGAATCACTTCTGCGTTGAGTTGCTCAAGTTCGCGAAAATTTCTGGTTAGTTCAGACTCTAGTGTACCAAAAATGGTTTGGATTTGCTTCTTTTCCTTCGACAATTGATCCATCGCTCGTTCTTTTTCGACAATCTGTTCCGCATAGTTCCTTCTTAATTTTTCATTCGTATCCTTTTCCATCGTTTCTCCTTATTTAAACGTTGTTTGGCTATCTCTAGCCGCCATCGTTGCCGCTAATTTGGGGAATTTATTGGCTTGTGCGTTGACACCATTGACTACTTTTGCTAATTGATTGAGCAGTTGATTACTGACTTTAACCCCTTTTTTCATGCTTGAAATATTGCTTTCTCCTAAACGACATGTTTGATTTTTATTCACAGATACACTCTTGATCCCGGCAATTGCCTTTTGAGCAGCGCCTTGATTGGATGCAATTTTTACCATATTTCCTCATCACTCCTTTTCATTTTTTTACCCACATCAAACCAAATCAATTATAAATAAAATGATAACTAAAATCAAAATGTTTTTCACTAACAATGAATTTAATAATTTTTAAAATTATGTTTTAAAAAAAAAATAAATGTTATATAAACAAAAAACTTAACTAAAGAGACTTTTAAAGATAAACGAAACCTAAAAAATAAAAAAATAATATAATTTTTTTATATAAAAATAAAAAAAGTGAAAATAATCACCTTTTGATTATTTTCACTTTTCTCTACTATAATTCCTTTAACAAAATAAAATCCGTCTGTTCATCGTCTCCCATAAAAAATGAATGTTGACTATAATAGCGGTAGCCAATCGTTTTATAAAATGCCCGCGCCGCATCATTGTGTTCCCAGACACCTAGCCACAGTGCGTTTTTACCAAATTCACGAGCTTTTTCTTCCGCCAGTTCTAACAATTGTGTTCCCAGCTTCTTTCCTTTAAACGCAGGTAAAATATACAATCGCTCAACCTCGAGCTTTTCTGGCCCCATCGGTTCCGTTTGTGCCGTCTCACGATTTAATTTCATGTAGCCAGCTAATTGATTATCGACAAAGATAAAATAAAAGTCAGAGTGGGGATTAGCCAATTCCTTTTGTAATTTTTCTAAATTGTAGGCTTCTACTAAATAGGCTTGCATATTTTCTGGGGTATTATATGGTCCGAAAGTATCTGTATAAGTTTCAATGCTGATTTCTTGTAACGCTGGTGCATCTTCTATTGTTAATTGTTTTATTTCTCCCATCAATCAGTCGTCCTTTCCTTAATAATTTCGAGTGTTCCCTTTTTTGACAAATTCCCAATCTTCGCTGACATTTTTACGCATCCGGACTAAGTACTCTGCCAATTGTGAAATTTCCACTTCTGACATACCTTGCAAAGCAACTTGATTCGAGTGTTGATTTTCGCGCACAATGATTGGATAAACGTTTTTCCCTTTTTCTGTGGCATAAATCCGCTTAATTTTTTTGTTGCTTGTATCTTCTTGACGATAAATAAAGCCTTGTTCTTCCAAACGCTTAATCGCCCGCGCCGCTGTGGTTCGATCAACTTTAATCAGTTCGGCAATCTTTTCTTGGATAATCCCAGGATTTTCACAGACCCTGACCAAATAAAGATATTGTCCTCGTGTTAAAGATAATTCCTTAAATTCAATATTACTGATTGAATCTAAGGCGCGCGCAATCATGCCAATTTCTCTTAAAATATCTGTCACTAGGACACTTCCTTTCGCTAATATTTTATGATTGTCATTACTTTAACTTATTTTTGTTGCAAATGCAACAAAAATAAGTATAAAAACTACAGATTTAAACAATTTGAGCATTCGTGAAAATAAAATAATTATTTCTTTTGTTATATTAACAAGTAAGATAAAATTAGTTATAGCGTCTATAGGAGGAATAGTATGAAAAAATTATTTTGTGTTATTTTAGTTATTTTTTTAACAGGTTGTAGTTCTCAAAAAGCGAATGAACCTAAAGAACAAGAAAATTCTACCAATCATACAACATCAATGAAAAGCAGTACTAATCATTACAGTTCTAGCACAGAAACAAGCTCTAATAATAAACTAAAAGAAACTTCAGAAAGTGTCAGTACCACTCAGGCTTCGGCAAAGTCTAAAAATGAAGTATCCACAAATGTTGAAGAAGCAAATTCTTTAGAAGCAACACCTTATGCTGTCGATCTTAGTAGTTTAAACAATCCACTCGTATTTAATTTTAAAGGAATGAATGTGCCAACTTCAATTACGTTAGAGAACTTAAATTCAACACCAACTGCTACCTTCCGAACTAAATTGTTTGGGGCTGAAAATGGTCAAGTGAAAGAAGCCATTAATAAATATGAGCTATCTATAAATACAATTCCTACAAAAGAGATTAGAATATTTTCAGCGGCCGATAACAGTATTCGCACCGTTAAAGTAAATACAGAGTTAATTTTAGGAACTAATATTTCTTCAAACGATGAACAAAATAGATCGGGCACTTTATACTTATTCAACAATAAAAATGGTTCGATATCTTTAATCACTCCTAACTACGCAGGCAATGTTACGGATGATCAAAAAGACGTTATGCTAGAAGTAATTCAATAAATAACCAAAAAAATAATAAAGAGAAAACTTCATACTTAGAAGTTTTCTCTTTATTATTTTTTAGGAACTCCTCTAGAAACTCGTTTTAGTCCCCACTTATTTTTCTTATTTCTTCACCCATTAAGCACGCAATAGAAAATAGAACATTTCATTTGAAAATGAATTATTGTTCTGCAACATGCACCGTTTGTAAAAATTCTGCGACTGAGAAATGGTATTCTTTCTCTTGATTTCCTTGAATGGTTCGAATCATTTTCTCAACTTCTGGTTGCAGAGCGGCAAACTGAACTTGTTGTCCGCGACCTTCTGCTGCAAGACAAAATTCTTCTAAAATATCTAGCGCCGTACTATCAATGCTAGGAACTCCTCGCATTGAAAATACTACACCACTTTTTGTTTCCAATTGCAGTAACGTTTGTTTCAATCGTTCAGAAGACATGAAAAATAACGGGCCACTCAAATAAACCACCACCCAATTTTCTGTACACTCGGTCGGTACTAGCCCCATTCTTGACCAATCGACTTCCTCAACATTAATCGTAATCACGGCACTTTTCACAATGAAAAACAGGCAACCAGCTAAGACCCCTAAAACAATCGCTAAACTCAAGTCAAAAATAACGGTCGCTACCATCGTTAAAAAGAATAAACATAAGGCTGTGTGGAAACGTTTCTGGAAGAATTCTTTAATCACCGACCATTCATTCATTCGCCACGCTGTCACCACTAAAACACCAGCTAACGCAGGCATGGGAATTTTAGACATGACTGGCGATAAAAGCAACATCGATAACAATAAAAAGACTGCATGAAAAATACCCGCTAAACGTGTTTGCGCACCAGATTTAATCACTACGCTCGTGCGGGCAATCGCTGCCGTTGCAGGTACGCCACCGAAAAATGGCAAAATTAAGTTGCCAATTCCTTGTGCCACTAGTTCCTGATTACTGTCTAATGGTTTCCCTGTCATGCGACCAGCCGAAGCGCCACAAAGCAAACTTTCAATCATACCTAACATAGCAATGCTAATCGAAGGCACCAAAATATCCTGAAACGCACTTAATTGAAGCGAACCAATTTCCAAACGTGTATCACTAAAAATACTTGTCGGAATTTTCCCTACAGTGGCCACTGGGAGTTGAAAAACCACTGTTGCTAACGTAGCTAAAATAATCATCACCAATGAAGCTGGTATCATCGCATTCCACTTTTTCGGAAAGAATACTAATCCAAGCACCACTAAAATCGACATAACCGTCGTTGGTATACTTAAATCAAAGCCCAATGAACGATAACTGCTGATTTTCTCAATTAAATTGTGGCCTTCTGAACGAACCCCAAAGAAATTATCAAGCTGCCCCAACGCAATAATAATAGCAATTCCTGAAGTAAACCCGGTAATGACCGGTGACGGAATAAAAGAAGTCAAGCTCCCTAAACGCAAAATCCCTGCCAAAAGCAAGAAAATTCCCGCCAAAAAGGTGGCCAACAAAATCCCTTGCATGCCATGCACTGCCGCAATTGACATTAAAATAGCTGCCATCGCACCTGTTGGTCCTGAAATTTGATAAAACCCACCCGAAAGGCTCCCAATCACAATTCCAGCGATAATCGCCGTGATCATGCCAGCTGCTGCAGTGGCGCCGCTAGAGACCCCAAACGCTAACGCTAACGGCAACGCGACGGCTGCGACAGTCAAACCTGCCAAGAAATCTTTTTTCAATTTTTTTTGATTATACCCTTTAAATTCATCCCTTATCATTTGTGTGTACTTTTTAAACATTCGCATCCTCTTTTCATGAAATTTCCATTCTAAAGATATCATATTTTCGGAAAGATAATAAGGTGTTTTGTGAAGGAAATCGCTAAAAAATTTTTTTCACCTCATTTAGACAAAATTGTCTAATATTTTAAGAATTTAGCCACCGCTGTTTCCTAGAGTATGATATGCTTAACTAGTAAACAGGCTTCACAAACTTACATTAATTGGGGGAAACTATTATGTGTACAGGCATCAAGATTATTTCCAAAACAAATGATATTTTTTATGGACGTACGATGGATTTTACGTTTGACTTTTTCGGCAACGAAGATCCAATTGCACCAAAAATCCCTACTCTAATTGCTCAATTTCCAAAAGGTACAGTTCTAAACAGCCAACTAAATCCTTGGACAGCAAAATATGCCTTTATGGGACTAGCAATGTCAGGCACAGATCAACCAGCGAACGATGGTAAAACCGTCAGCCTTGCTATCACAGATGGTATCAATGAAGCCGGCTTATCTGGTGATATTCAATATTTAATGGAATCTTCAACAGCACCTGCTGAAAGTTTAGCAGAGCGTGGTTTAACACCTCATATTGCAGAAGAAGTACTCGCTTATATTTTGAGTAATTTTGAAAGCGTTGACGAAGTAAAAATAGCTTTTGAAAAAATCGGCCTGTTAGATCAAAAATTCCAACTTGATTCATTGGGGGAAGTTCATTTCACCTTACACTGGACCATTAATGATAAAAATAATAATAGTATCGTTTTGCAACCAACAGATAACGGAGCGTTCGTCATTTATGATTCGATTGGCGTAGTCACAAACAGCCCAGAATACAATTATCATTTAACCAATGCACGAAACTATATCGGAATGCGCAACTACGCTATTAAAGAACCTTACACTTTAAAATCAGGCGCAACACTTGACCCAATTGAAGGCGGGACTTCTTACGGACTACTAGGAATCCCAGGAGACTTCACTTCGCCGTCACGCTTCATTCGTGCGTTATACTATTCTGACAATCTCCAAGAATTTGATAGCTCTGAAGGGATTATGCAACTCTATCGCGCCTTCCAAACAGTGATGATTCCTCGGGGGATTGGCCATTTAGGTCAAAGTAATTCTCTGTCTGATTTCACACATTATTGGTCAGGATATGATGTGACTAATCTAACCATGTATGTCCAACCAGAAAGTACTACCTCATTTACAAAATACACTTTGGATCCAGCTTTAACAGAAGTTACTACTTTTGCTGTTTCTAACGAGCTACTACTAACAGATTTAAATCAATAAAAACACAAACAACGTCTCTGACCAGGTAATTGGTCAGAGACGTTGTTTCGTTCATGCGTTTAGTTGTTCAGTTATTTTATCATACCACTCCGGAAAATAGAGCTTACAACTCTGCACCATTGGACTCAATGATCTTTTGATACCAATAAAAAGAGGCTTTCTTTTTTCGAGCCAGCGTCCCCTGACCTTCATCATCTAAATCTACATAAATCAAACCATACCTTTTACCAATTTCTCCAGTTGAAGCACTAATTGAGTCGATGGCACTCCAGACGGTAAAACCAATTACTGGCACACCATCTAAGACAATCGCTTGTTTCACTGCCAGCAAATGTTGTTGTAAATAATCAATGCGATAATCATCATAAATTTCACCATTTTCTGAACAATGATCAACTGCTCCTAAGCCATTTTCAACAATCATAATTTCTTTCTCATATCGTTGATACAAACGATTTAAACTAATCCGCAGTCCCAGTGGATCCACTTGCCAGCCCCATTCAGATTGCTCTAAAAAGGGATTTTTCCCTCCTGTTGCCATATTTCCTGCTGCTGTTTCTGGTGCAGTAGTCCAACTCATATAATAACTTATACTAACAAAGTCCACCACACCTTCTCGTAGGTCTTGTTCATCTTCTTCTGTAATAACTAGTTGGACACCCAGTTGCTCCAACATTTTTTTAGCCCACGGAGAATAATATCCTCGAATCTGAATATCACCAAAATAATAGGTTTCCTCATCATCCATCATTGCTTGAAAAACAGATTCAGGGTGACAATTGTGCGGATAAGTCGGGCCATACATAAGCATTGTTGCAAAACGATAGTTACTTGAATATTTCCGACCTAATTGAACCGCTTTTGCACTTGCTACTAACTGATGATGCGCCATTTGGAAAATTTCTTGATAATTTTCCGTATGAATCCCAGTAGAAAAATAAGGCATATACGTAATAACATTAATCTCATTAAACGGAATCCAATAGCGGACACGATCACTGAATCGTTGAAATAGCGCTTCACAAAAGCGTAAATAGAACGTAATGACTTGGCGATTTTTCCACGAACCATATTTTGTCACTAAATTTTCTGGTAAATCAAAATGTGAAATCGTTATAATTGGTTCGATTTGATGACGCTCTAGCTCGTCCAAAATTTTTTCATAAAATAATAAACCTGCTTCATTAGGCCGTTCCTCTTCTCCAGTTGGAAAAATGCGTGACCATTGGATTGAAAATCGAAGACTTTTAAATCCCATATCAGCGAACAGTTGGATATCTTTTTGATAACTTTCATAAAAGCCAATCGCTCGATGAGAAGGATAGTATTGATTTACATCCACTTGTTGAGTTATTTGACGTTTCTCCCCTTTTTTACAACGCAAAGCTAAATCTAAATTACTCAAGCCTTTTCCGTCACGGTTATAGGCACCTTCTACTTGAGTAGCAGAAATTGCACCACCCCACAAAAAATCATTTGGCATACTGCTCAATTGTTTTTTTTCACTGCTACTCATTTTCTTGTTCTCCTGTCGCTAAGGTCTGCTCTTCTTTCACTGCTCGTTCATCAGCCATACGGAAAAACGGATAATATAACAACGTCAGAGCAATTACCACAGCAATCATTGCCAACCCAAAGCGAATGCCGCCATAGAAAGTTTCTGCAACAACTGGTGGTGTCACCCAAGGTAATTCAACCGTTGGATTATAGTAATTTAAGAAACCAACTTTATAGAATAAATGTAACACCAAACCACCGACAGCTGTTGAACTTACCAACGGAATAAAGAAAATAGGGTTCAGCATAATCGGAACACCGAATATCAATGGCTCATTAATATTGAAAATACTTGGTACAACACCTAATTTACCAAGGGATTTGTATCGTTCTGATTTTGCTCTTAACATACAAAAGGCTAAACCAATCGTGTTCCCAGTTCCGCCAACCATAATAATACTAGAGAAAAACATAATTTCTGGATAAGGCAACGCTTGACCAGCAATAAATGCATTAATATTAGCTAGAAAGACTGGCGCCATCACAGCAAAGAAAATATTAATAATTGGACTTGGATGAATACCAAAAAACCATAATAGATTTGCTAGTGTAAAGACTACAATAACCGTCATTGGTGATTGACCTAATGATGCAATTGGTTTACTCACTAACTCGGTTAAAAAGCTCATCGCATCCCCCGAACCAGTATATGTGAAAATAGCTTTGACTAATAAAGCTACCACAAAAATTATCATGGCTACAAAGGTTGGACTTAACGAATCTGTCACCATCGTAGGAACGGAATCAGGTAATTTAATTCGTAAAAATTCTTTTTTCATTAAATAACTATATAACATAGTTACACCTAACCCGACTAGAATAGCTACAAAAATCCCGTCAGTCCCAATTGATGCTGTTTTAATGACAATTGTTTCTTCTCCACCTAATTTAACGGCAAACTGTGGTACCAAGATCAAGAAAAATGCCAAAGATAATATAACACTAGTGATGGGATTTTGTTTTTCCATCTTCGCAGTTTCATACGCAATGGTACAAACAATGTAAACAGCGTACAAGCCACTGGTCATAGCAATGACTTCTTGAATGATTGGAGCTAACCCAATGGATGTTAAAAATTCTTGCCAAATTGGAATAGGAAAATTCCCTACAATTGCGATAAAAGCAACCCCTAAAGAAACGGGTAAAACAGCCATCATCCCATTAGTTAGTGCTTGAATGACCTTACTTTTTTGCATTCTTTCAGCGATTGGACCAATAAACTTTTCTAAAAAACGTTGAAACTTATAAAACATACAATTCTCTCCTCTTTCTAATTTACGTTGAGTATACACCTTAAAGTTACTTCAAGGTAAAGCGGTTTTATAAACTAATTTTGTGTTATACTAAAATTGAGGTGAACGTTAATGAACCAAGACCATCTTTACTCGCTAGAAACGATTGCTTCCTTGTTGAAAATTCCTAAGTCCACATTGCGCTATTGGGAAAAAGAACGGTTGATTCATTCTGTTCGAGGCGATACAAATGATTATCGACAATACACAACAGAACAGCTGATTGCTATCTGTGAAATCAAGTTTTATCGCGACTTAAATTTTTCCATTAAAGAAATTAAAAACTTATATACCAACCCATTATCAGATACCCAGAAATTACTAGAAAATGCACGTCAAGATTTAGAAGAACGCATTACACAGTTAAAGCAAATTCACAGAAACTTAATCACTTATCAACAAAAATATGAAGAAGTCAGCCAACTACAAGAGGAAGTCTTGAAAGAAGAAATACCGCCGTTTAAAACTCTTTACTATTTCCACCCTGCTAAAGCAGAAAATCTTTTGCTTTACTTAAATGATCCAAGTATTTTAGGCTTTGTTTTATCACCAGATGAACAAACTATTGAACATTTTTCAACGACTAATAAAGACAGCGCCGCTTTCCCTTTAGTCTTACACTGGGAATTCGATGCTTCTAAAAGCTACTATAGTCAACTGATTCGTATAGAAGAAAGTAGCAATCAGTTGCAGCCACAACAAATTCAGAAAAATCTAATTTACTTACAAGAACAAGGCTATCATGTCCATCAACTATTGGGCCGCTATCTGCTTTCAAAAAAACATCAAGATTACTATCAACTATGGTTTGAGTGTTCTAATTAGAAAAACGTCAAATCGGCTTAATCCCCTAAGTCGATTTGACGTTTTTCTAGTTACTCTTAATGATTTTATTTTTCAATAGCCATTGTAAAAATAACACAAGGACTACAATTGGCCAAAGCGTGATTGGGAAAAAGAGCCCTACAAAAATGCCTGGTACAAGAATCGTCCCTAAAATCTGTGTTGTTAAACTCGTAGCAAAAATTGCGACAACAAAAAGCGAGTCAATTGTTGGGAAAAATTGTGCGACCGCAAACCCGATTAAAATAGCTGAAAAAACGACGGGAAAAATATCGCCACCTATCCAACCTGTGTGTAAACAAACTTGTAAAAATACTAGTTTCATTATCGCAGCGATTACCAAGATATACCAGGCTTGTTGACTACCAAAACTAGGAACTAAATGCATAAAAGATTGTCCTGAAAATAGTAATCTTGGCATTAAAATAACAAAGAGAAAAATACAAGCTGCACCAAAGCTTACCAGTATGCTTTGCTTTTCTTCAAAAGGTTGGCATATTTTAGCCAGAGCAGCTTGCAACCATTGATAGGCGTTACCAATCACAAAAGCAGTTAATAAAGCGGGTAAAATCAGCCATAACGAAGCCATTTCAATTTTTCCAGTTCCTAACTTCGTAATAAACGATGGGTGTCCCACCAATTTCATTAAAAAGGTAAACACCACCAACCCGTTCACAATAAATAACCCGTTCATCACTTGTTTCAGTTTCTTTTTATCCGCAGGAGCGAGCCTCGTGTCGTAGCGCTGAACAAACTGTTGCGGATGTAGCAAGCGCTGGATTTTTGTCCAAAATGCTTGCTGTTCTTGCTCGTCATAATGAAAATAAAGGTACCGTAACTTATCAGATTGCCAGACTGACAACGAAATAATTGCTCCCAACAATGCGGCTTCAGGACCGACACCAGCCCCGAAAATTAAAATTACCAAGGCGGCCAATAAATTTCTAAACACTCCTGAATAATCGACCGATTGTTTCGCCTTCAATTCTGTCAGAGCCTCATGCGCCGTTTGTGGTACTTGTCCGAAGCGTTTCTTCAGATAACTCAATACCAACGCTCCTAGCACACACAAGACAAAATAATAGAGGATTGGCCATTTCATTTGCGCTGGCAACACCTCCCAGAGCAGAGTCGTTAGCTCTCCTTCAATGATTAAAAACGCTCCTGAAATTCCCGCGATGATACTACTTAAAAATAACCCACTGACGATAATTGTCCACATTTTTCTGTTACGCATACTTCCTCCAAATGATAGTTGTTTCTTTTATAGTAGCAGATAGTTAGTGGTTTGTGTTTGAAGATTTTGGGAAGGATTATCGTAATTCATCCTCCAACGGTACTAAATATTCATCTAACGTTTGACGCCAAGCACGCTTCATTTGTTGCGGGTATTTAAATGGTTTTGCTTCTGGGTGCGTCGCTTTATATGACTCGAAGTCTTTGCTGCTGATAATGTCCCCCATGTTTGGGATTGGGTTCATGCCTTCTTTATATTCTAAGGATGAATTAAGCAGTTCTTCTTCTGAAACACACCATTCTCTAGCAAACTCTTTTACTATTAGCTTTTTTTGTTTTAATAAATAGTCTTGGTATAACTTGTAAATATCCTCTTTTGAAAGAGATTTACCATTTATGTCGTCTAACAATGCAGAATACAGTTTTCTTATAATCGGCTGATTCTCTTTCTGTTTAATAAACACCTTTACTTCATTTTCACTTTTTTGATTATTTGAATAGTCAAAAAGAAAATTTACCTCTTTTGATTCTTCAAATAAAGTATTTCTATGTTCGGATGTTTCTTTTTTTGTTGTTACTTTTTCAATAATATTATTATCATCAGAAACTCTTAATTTTTCTTTTAGAGTACTAAGAATTAACTCTTCTGTATCTTTTTCAGCTCCAAGTAACTTGTGTAAATCTTGATACCAATCTTCAAAATCCTTTAAAAGGCTGTTATTTCTACTTATACGATTCGTCCCAAAACTCAACACTATTTTTTCACTCACATCTTTTGTTTTACCTAAGAATTCATTTATATTATACTTTCTATTTTTATAATATTTATCAATAGACATACGTTCTTCATCAACAATTAAAAGTAATTCTTCAGAGAAATAGTCTACCAATACATCTATCGCCAATTCTTCACATCGATTAATAATATCTGGTGAGATTAATTGAAATAGTCTTAATTTTTTAAAGCCAATTTCCTTATCGCTACTTTTCATAATTGAGGAAAAAGCCAATGCTTCGTTTGGGTAGCCCGTGATAGTAATTTCTTCAATTTTATTCCCTACACTTATGCTAGGAAAACTCGTTTTTGAACAATCTAATTGTAAAATTTTCAAATTATCTAAATGAGCTTGAATGGCATGAGTATCTGTATCAGACAAAACAAGGTAAAGTTGAGTTAAACCCTTTGAATATTCTAGTAAATTATTATCTACAACAATCTGGGTGTTTTGATAAAGAAATAGCTTTTCTAATTTCTTACCATAACGAGAACAAGTAAAAACAAATGTCGATTCTGATTGATTATCCCATCTTGATTCAAATGTACAATCTTTGATTTCAAGTCTTTGTAAGTTCTCACATAATGACATATTTACTTCATTATTTCCATCATCTACTAATGAACAATGATTTAAACTGAAAAATTCAATATTTTGTCCATTACTTAAAATATTTTTTAAGACCTTACTGTCAATACTCATATTAATTAAGGCAATTTTTTCTACGTTAGATAGTACTTCTGTCAAAATACTTTTTTTTGATAATATCTTATCTGCTAATGTATCTCCATCTTCCTCAATATCTACATCATTAACTTTAGATAATGTGTTATCAAAAAACAAACATTTAATTTCCAATTTCACTTTATTATCAATTAAATTTTCTAATAAGCGAAATACAATATCAACATTTTCATTCGTTATTGTCAGTTCGCATATATTTCTAAAAATAAAATGTTGTGCGGTTAATGATAAATCTGCTAAAATTTCTTCTTTTGGAAATTTATTATTTAAAAATGTTTCGATAGACTTATATTCATTATAATTTTCAATAAGCAAAGGCTCTTCAAAAAAGATTTCTGGAAAAGGAACCAAAGTTATTTTTTCTACAACCGATGAGCCAACTCCTCGCAACAATTCCTCCATTTTGGAAGTATAGTCCGTTTGATAGTAAAAGATAAATATACGATTTGCTTTTTTCAAAATCTTTTTTAAGAAAGGAAAATCACTTCCCTGCAAAGAATGACCTAAAATATATAAATCAAACCCTTGCTCTTTTTTTTCATCAATCTCTTGTAAAATAGTTTCTCTAATTTTACTTAATTGTTCATCTTCTTTTATTCTAAATAATTTGTCATTTAACAACGACTTAGAATAGTGGATATTCTTAATATCTTCTCTATCTGTGAATCCACCGCCAAACAGAATATTATTATCTTCTATATTTCCATGAATATGAAAGATTCTATTTTTGACTTTTCGAATTTCTAAAGAAGATTTTTTCAATGTATCTGCATCTTGATCATCATAGAAAATGCTTGTACTTATATCTTCTAAGGTATTTGTATAGTTAAAATTAATAAAACTGGTTTCTTCATCTCTCAAAAGCCTTTGAAAAAATGGATTAATTTTTTTAGAGAACTTTTTTACTTCCTCATTTGCCTGTTTGAGTGTATTTTTTTGTATCCATCGATCGTATTCTTCAATGATATATTCCGAAAAATCATGTTCTAATTGACGAATTGCTTTATTAATCCCTGTAATTTCAAATGAATCTTGTAAATCTTCATATTTGGTTCGACTATTTACTTTTCTAACTGTCTCTTCATATAAACTTTCAAAGTCTGACCAATTCAGATTAAAATCTTCATACTTTTTTAAAAATAGTTGATTATATTCATATAATGATACATCATCTAAAAAATCATGTTTATTTCGGATATACTCAACGAAATGATCATAACGACTTTTTAATCCTACGCTCACATCGAATCCATTACCAATTATAACTATTCTTGAAGGCTTCTTCACTTCTTTTTTTACCTTTTCCTCCATCATCGTAATTCATCCTCCAACGGTACTAAATATTCATCCAACGTTTGACGCCAAGCACGCTTCATTTGTTGCGGGTATTTAAATGGTTTTGCTTCTGGGTGCGTCGCTTTATATGACTCGAAGTCTTTGCTGCTGATAATGTCCCCCATGTTTGGGATTGGGTTCATGCCAATCATATATTGAATGGCAGATGAATGAAGTTGATCTTCTGAAACAAACCATTCTTGCGCAAATTGTGCAATCACTTGATTTCTAGTTCCTGTGAAGTAGCGTCTTTTCAAAACAAATACATCTTCTTTTTGATCTACTTTTTCATTATCCATTGCATTTAAAATTTCCCGATACACTTCTTTAACACATTCCGTTTTATTCAATTTTTGCAAAGCCTTTTCAATTTCTTCACGAACGCCTTGGCTATTTGCAGAATAATTTCCTAATAATTGATCAATATAAGAAGAGTCAATATCGTACATTTTGGCATGATTATCGCTGTAAAATTCAATCTCCGAAAAATCATTCTCTGGTTTTGGCTCTACTTCTATTAAGGAGCCTTTGATTGTTTCGTATGTTCCTATCTGTTCTTCAATCAAATGGACTTGCTCAGCTAAAGCTGGTGATTTTTCCATTTCATCATTATATTCATCATAGGTCACTAATGCTTCATAGCTATTACTTAACGCTTGAAACGATTGAACATAATCAATTCGCACATCAATCGGCTGGTTCTCATCTATCTCTTCTGGATTAAATTCTTGCATTTTACGAAAGGCTTTTTTAAATCGTTGTTTTGATTCTTTATAGGTTGGATAAATTAATCCAGATTCTTCTTTTGCTTCTGAATAAAGACGAGTCGCATTTGCGACATTTTGTTCCATTGTGTGAGGTTTTCGGAAAGTAACCACTAAGCCCTTTGTTTTATCAGGATAAGTGCGATTAGTTCTTGAAAATGCTTGAATCAAATTGGCGTATTCTAAATTACGATCGACAAATAACGTTTGAATCGTAGGTGCATCAAAACCTGTTAACAGCCGATCAACCACAATAACCAAATCAACATGACGGCCAAATTCTTTAAACTCTGCTTTTTTACGAGCTAAGCGATTGTTGATGTCTCCGTTATAGCGCTCAATGTCTTGCAAGGTCCATGAAGTACCATAGTACGCATTATACTCGGCCATAATTTTTGATAACTCGTCTTGCTGTGCGCTACTATTCTCAGCGTTTTCTTCTAATGAATAAGTAATGGCAATTCGCGGAAAATCAGGGTCTTCCATCGTTCTCCCTTGACGAATCTGATGCTTAGGAAATTCTTTTTCTAACCAATTTTCTTTCGCTGTCATTTTTTTAATGGCATGATAATAACGTTTCGCCATATCAATTGAACTTGTTGTTAAAATTGCTGATTTTCGAGGGCGACCATTCCCAAAATCAAATTTAGTATAAGCATTATTGGGGCGGAACATTTTATGAATGACTTCTTGAATATGCTTATCATTTTCATAAATAGAACGATCCAACATTTTCTCTTTTTGAATGTTGTCCATTGCTTCTACTTCATTCGCTAACTCTTCTGGCGTGTATTCTGCATATTTGGTTTCGTTAGACAAACCATCATAGATTTTTTTATACAACGACTCGCTATCAATCGTATCTTCATGTTCCACTTGAAAGCCCAAAACAGCTTTATCTTCTAACGCATTTTTGATTGTATACGTATGTAAAACTTCTCCATATTGGTCGTGTGTCGTTCTGGCTAGTTGTCCTTGCGCTTGCTTTTTATTTTCTTCAAAAATCGGTGTTCCTGTAAAGCCAAACCAAGTAGATCTAGGAAATACTTTTTTAACATCCATCATATTTTCCGCACTAACTGCTCGGTGGCATTCATCAACAATAAAAACAATATGTTGCCCCATTAATTTTTGAAAACGATTTGTACCCTTCTGCTCTTCTTGTTTTCGTGCATATTTCAAAGCAGCATCCAGCTTTTGACGCGTTGTCACAATGACTACGTTAGAGTTCGCATCGGCCAATAATGTTTTACTCAATTCTTTGGCACTACCTGTCCCGACAATCAGACTATTAGATTTACCATCACCTGATGAAATCCCTGTGTTAAACTCCGAAGCAAATTTAGTAAACTCACTAGTTGTCTGATTATCTAAATCCTTTCGGTCCAAAAGCATAATCGTCCGATCAATCCCTGGTTTACGCGCTAATAATTTAGTAGAAACGAAACTGGTTAATGTTTTTCCAGAACCTGTAGCATGCCAAATATAGCCGGAGGTGTGCTTACTAGCAGCAACATATAAGGCTTCAATCGCATGAATTTGATAAGGATGTAAAACCATTAATACTTTGTTGTCTTGTTCTTCACTAACAATTGTATAATCGGCAATTAAGCGATGGGCATCTGGTATATTTAGCACTTGGCGACAGAACTCATAAAGATTTTCAACTTTTTTATTGTCTTTTGTTCGCCAACTAAATAAGAATTTTTTATGCATAAATTGTGGTAGCGCATTCGCAAAATAGCGAGTGGTTTGTTCATTGGAAACAACAAATAATTGCAAAGTTGAAAAAATATTATTACGAAACATACCTTCCTCTGCATACTTTTTAATTTGATTAAATGCTTGAAATACACCATCTTTCGCTGTCACTTGTTTCAATTCGATTTGGACAATAGGCAACCCATTAATTAATAATGTCACATCAAAACGACTATCATGCTTTGCAGAATTAGTATTCTTTTTGGCAATTTGATTCACGACTTCATAACTAGAAATCCCCCCACCAATATCACGATTCGAATATAAAATCAAGCTCATCGTTCCTAGAGAAGCATCTTCTCGTTCGATGGTAATTTTCGCAATACCATTTTCCCCTTTTAACCATTTGGCTGCTTCAAAAGGCGTGCGTGTTCGTTCTAATAATCCTGTTTTTATGCGTTCAAATTCTTGGTCTGTTAAAGGGTGTTCCCCAATTGCGGCTAAATTATTTTGAATAATTTTTTCACGTAAATTACGCCATAAATCTTGTTCCGATTTTAAATCTGCTCGATACGTCCACTGATTGCGATCTTCCCCAAGAATCGCAATTAACTTGTTTTCCACTGTTGCTTCATCGTTGACACTTAGCTTCATAACCTGACCCTCACATTGTTTTATTTAATTAAATTATATCACTATATGGAGAATTTGTTCAATTACAATTGGGAACTGTGTAAGTTGGGGGATGTAGCAGACCATTTTGAATATGGACTAAATGCTAGTGCAATAGAGTATGATGGTAAAAATAAATATTTAAGAATTACTGATATCGATGATAGTAGTCGGAAATTTATTCAAAATAAATTAACATCTCCAAATATTAATGTAGAAGAAGCTAGTAACTATATTTTAACTGTTGGTGATATTCTTTTTGCGAGAACAGGAGCAAGTGTAGGTAAAACTTATCGATATGATATAAAGGATGGTAAAGTTTACTTTGCTGGTTTTTTAATTAGAGCTCGCATAAAAGATAGTTTTGACAGTGAATTTGTATATTGGACAACGTTAACTGATAGATATAACACTTTTATAAAAATAATGTCTCAACGTTCTGGTCAACCTGGAATCAACGCTAAAGAGTATTCTTCTTTTAATATCTTAATTCCCAATATAAAAGAACAACAAAAAATAGGCGCTTTTTTAAAAAAAATCGATGATACTATCGCTCTTCATCAGCGTAAGTTAGAGCAGTTAAAAGAGTTGAAGAAAGCGTATTTGCAAGTAATATTTCCTGTAAAAGATGAACGAGTGCCGAAGTTACGGTTTGCTGCTTTTGAGGAAGGATGGGAACTGCGTAAGTTAGGAGATATTACTAAAATCAGTACAGGAAAACTTGATGCTAATGCTATGGTCGAAAACGGTAAGTATGATTTTTATACTTCTGGCATAAAAAAATATAGGATTGATGTACCAGCTTTTGAAGGCCCTGCAATTACAATTGCAGGCAATGGAGCCACAGTCGGCTACATGCATTTAGCAGATAATAAGTTCAATGCTTATCAAAGAACTTACGTGTTGCAAGAATTTGTAGTAGATAGAAGCTTCTTGTTTTCAGAAATTGGGAATAAACTGCCCAAAAAAATAAATCAAGAGGCTAGGACAGGGAATATTCCGTATATTGTTATGGACATGTTGACTGAACTAAAGCTATCTATTCCACAGGATGAAGCTGAGCAATCAAAAATCGGTTCATTCTTCAAACAAATCGACAAGACTATCACTCTTCATCAAAATAAATTAGAGCAATTAAAGGACTTGAAAACATCTTACCTCCAAAACATGTTCATCTAATTCAATCCCCAGTTACTGCTACACGTAAAAGTAGCTGGGATTGTTTATACGAACGATTGTTCAACGTTGCACAATACTATCTAAAGGAGTATCCTTGTTATGAAAAAGAAAGGATGACTATCATTGACAAATAGCTTGCAAGAAGAATATCAAAAACTTGTGAAAATGAATTATTCTGAACTTGTCACGTACTTAAATAATAAGTATGGTCCAGTTCCAGGTTCTTATTTCAGGACTCCAACTTGTAAATCTAAAAATCCTAAAATTACTCGGTCAATGGAGGGATTGGAAATTCATCATGTTGGAGAGGGTAACTATCCAAATTTATCAACTACAGATTATGCTCTAGTTGCGCCGTGGGAAGAACAACTACCTGACCGTTTAGTTTATTGTAATTTATTGGAACATACTTTACTACACACTTTGATTTCAGAAAAACATGGAACGGCTCAGCCTTATTTTACGTTTAAAGCTCAGCTTGTTCAAGATATTATTAATGATTATGAATTTCAAAAAGATTGGCTAAAAGTTGTTTATTCGCAAATGAAAGACAATAAAGAATTGTTAATCGAATTGTATGATCGTGTAAATACAAAATCTTTACTTAACTTATAACGAAAGAAGCACTCCGAAATTTGGAGCGCTTCTTTCTACATCAACATCGCCAAATGGCGCATAATTTTATCATTATCCTGATTCTCTAATTCCTGAATAATATGCAAATAAGTTTCTTGCGTAGTTGTCATACTAGAATGGCCTAACCGAGTCGCTACGCTGGCAATTGAAACACCAGCGAATAATAACAGCGAGGCATGTGTATGACGCAAACTATGGACAGTAATCACTGGAATCTGCGCACGTTTACATAAGACTTTTAAGCGACTATTAATCGTAGAATTAAAGACACGTCCTTTCACAAAAATTGGTTCCATTGGTGGCATATTTCTTATCAATTGAGAAAATTGCATTGCCGTTTGCCAGTCAATTTGTACTTTGCGTTTAGAAGATTCATTTTTTGTTGATTGGAAAAAACCAGTGGGGTTCTTATAATTCCATGTTTTTTCAATAGTTATTTTTTGTTTAGAAAAATCAAAATCTTTTGGCGTTAGCGCCAATGCTTCGGAAAAGCGTAGGCCCGTTTTAACTACCAATAAAATAAACCAATCCCAGTTTAGTTGCTCGCCTAACTCTAATTCCTTCAAAAGAGCTTGAACTTCAAATTGATTTAAAAATTTTGATTTTTTAGGACGTGGTGCTTTTCCTTTAATGACAATTTTTCGTGTTGGATTTTTTGAAATAAGTCCTTCATCGACTGCATCTAAAATTGCTCCTTTTAATTGATGATGAAAATCCATGGTTGTCTGCCGTTCGTGGGTTAACGCATAGTCATTTAACAACTGCTGATACCGTTGCCGATCCAAATGTTTTACTTTTAAACCAGGTGCCAACTCAGCAAGCCGTTGTTCCGCAATATAATATTTTTGCAACGAAATATCCCGAATCGCTCCTACCTTATATAGCTCCACCCATTCACTAAAATACTCATGAAATAACTGCTCTGTTCTCTTTCTCTTAACCAAAATAAAACCTCCTCGATAATTGTTGATGAACGAATCATCTTTTTTATTATCTCGGAGGTAGGAAAGTGTGTAAATATTCAGTTTTATATGAACATATTTTGAAGGTATGCTTTTTTTAGGGATTTTAGTTGGGTTAGTTTATTTTGGTGGAGATTTACAGTTTCGTCTAATTGTTTAAAAAATAATCCTATTTTGTTCTGTTCAAAAATATTCGGGAGTTTAATTGGAACGCTAGTTAATATATCTCTGGTCAATTGTGGTTGAGCCCCGCCAGTAATATATTTTTTTAAAGAATTAGAAGATAAATTAGCATGAAGAAATCGCTTGTTAATATCAAAATCATTAACATTAATAACCATTGAATTTCCAGTTATCCAAACAGGTCCATTAACATAATTAATCGTACCCGTACCTTCTCCACGAGCAGAAATTGTTACTTGATCATTTTCATGATTCATCTCAGAATAAAATCCAATATAACCATTTGCTCCAAATACAGGATATCCACTTGGTAATAATTCAGTTCCGGTTATAGTCTGTGGTTGATACATTTTTGAAATATTACCCAACTTACGCTGTTCCCAATCTCCTTCAAAGTCAGTAAATCTCAACTTAGGAACTTTATTATTTTTAGTATTCATTGAAACGAACATCGCTTTTAGGTACGCTTTTTTCAGCTCTTTCAACTGATCTAACTTACGCTGATGAAGAGTGATAGTATCATCGAGTTGTTTGAAGAGAGTGCCGATTTTTTGTTGTTCCTTATAGGAAGGCGTAGGAAGAGGCATATTAAAAAATGTTTCCACATGAATTCTTTTTGCTTTCCTTGATCCATTAGCTATATTTCCCTGATATTTATAAAATTTTTCTAAAGACACATATTCTAAAAAGAATACAGAATCTACAAGGGGTTTGAAGTCGAAAGAAGGTGAATCCACTGTAGATTCGTATCCATCTAATTCAATGGGCACAATTCCGAACGCTTGATTTAAAAAATCTAACTTTCCATACATAAATTGTCCTGACTTTCGTACATAGTATTGGGTAGCTAAGCTTCCTTCATAGACTTCTTCTTTTGCAACGATTCCTTTTCTCCAAAGCTTTACTGTTAGTTTTTTTGCTATTTTACCGTTGCTTCCTTTAATTTTACTCTCAATAAGAAAATCTTTTACCTTACACAGTTCCCAATCTTCCTGAAACCCGCGGAACCGGAGCCGAGGGACCTTTTTCATCTCGTCCCTCATCCTCCAAACACCTCTTTCGTTGCCTCAATCAGTGCTTGAGTTTCCTCCGTTACCACCAGGTCATCAAGCATAGCTAATAACTCAGCTTCTACTTTTTTTATTTCCTGGTTTGTGGATTTGATTTCATTATTTAATGCCACCAAATCCACAGGCGGTTCCTCCTCGAAAGTATCCACGTAGCGCGGGATATTCAAGTTATAATCATTTTCAACAATTTCTTCAAAAGTCGCTACATGCGCATATTTTTCTACATCTTGACGTTCAATATAAGTTGAAACAATTTTGTCAATATGTTCGGTTGCTAATTTATTTTGGTTTTTCCCTTTTGTGAATTCTTTACTTGCATCAATAAATAAAACATCTCGATTGTCACGATTTTTCTTAAGAATAATAACCGTAGTCGGGATTGATGTACCAAAGAATAAGTTGGCAGGCATGCCAATAACTGCGTAAATACTACCATCTTCTAATAATTTTTTACGAATAACACCTTCGGCAGCACCACGGAAAAGAACCCCATGCGGCAAGACAATCGCCATAGTTCCTGAATCTTTTAAATGATAATAACCATGCAGTAAAAAGGCGAAATCTGCTTTCGATTTCGGTGCTAATTTGCCATAACGGTTAAAGCGTGAATCATCTAAAAATGAGGAATCCGCCGACCATTTTGCCGAGTATGGTGGGTTCATAACTACAGAATCAAAGGTATATGGCTCATCTGTTGGCCAATCTTTGTTGAGCGTATCTCCGTTCCGTAAGTTCATATCTTCCGCTTCCACACCATGCAAAATTAGGTTCATTTTTGCAAGATTGAAAGTAGTCGTATTCAGCTCTTGTCCATGATACTTGACACTTTTTGGATAATTCAAGTAGTTACGGACATTCAGCATCAACGAGCCGGAGCCCATTGTCGGGTCAAAAACACTAAACAACTTTTTATCTTCTTGACCTAATGCCACAATCCGCGCCATCATATCCGAAACTTGATGCGGAGTGTAAAATTCTCCTGCTTTTTTTCCAGCTTCAGACGCAAATTGCGAGATCAGGAACTCATACGCATCACCAATCACATCGCCTTCATGGGCAGTGACATCAATATCATTTAATTTTTTTAATACTTCCGTAATTGTTACATTTCGTTGTTGGTCATCGGAACCTAATTTTTTCGATTGTAAATCAACATCATCAAATAAGCCATTAAATTGTTTATAATTTGAAGATAAATAAACAAAGGCTTTTTTCAAGTCATCTAATTGGAAAACATTTTGTTTTGCCTGTTCTGCTAAACTGCTAAATAAATAATCTGGCTCAATATCATAACTTAATGTATCGACTAAGGTGTCAACTAAGTCTTGACGAGAGTCCTCATCTTTTAGCAATTCTTTATATAGCTCTGTTTGTTTTGTTGGCGTATCATATTCTTCTAGTGACTCATCTGCTAATGTCACTACTGTTTGTAATAATTTATCAGATAAATATTTATAAAAGATTAATCCTAATAAGTAATTCTTGTACTCAGACGCATCCATTTTACTTCTAAGATTGTCTGCAGCGCTGAATAACCGTTGATTTAATTCTGCCCCCAAGATATTATCCTCTTTTCTAATTGTCTGAATTTTCTGTGAAGATTGATTTCCAAAGATAGAAATTTTGAACTTACACAGTACCTCAGTGTAAGTGTAATGAATTACCCCAACTTTTTCAATAAAAAATGGAATCTTTATTGAAAAGATTCCATTTTTTATTGATTAAATTATCCTTCTTGTATAATCGTTTCTTTTAGCTTTATATATTCGGCTTCTGTCAAAATCTTTTTCTCAAATAAGGCATGTGCTCGCTCTAGTTTACTAAAAATATCGTCCGCATGTTTAGTTGTTTCTGTTTCAGGTTGTTCTGAAATAACTTCAAAATCGGCTTCTAAAATTTCTAAATCTTTTTCTGCATCTTCTTGAGTATAGCCTATGTTTTTACTTAATTCATCCTTTAACCTCATAGCCATTGGTTTCATAGAGGCATAATTAATGCCGCCGGAAACAACGCCGCCTAAAACGGGAATTGCTTTAGAAACACCTTTCGCAAAAGTTGATTTTGTTAATTTTGCCCCAAAAATAGCTAATATTTTTTTCAATATTGGATAATAGAAAGTTTTCATTAGCGCCTTCTGTGGGATTTTCTTTACAGCTTGGATAGATAAACGTTTAGACAAAATCCGAACGACCGAACCAGCTGACGTTACCCCTAACATGATTCCTAAGTATAAAATCAGTGTATTTTTGGCTTCTTCTGTCAATTCATCTTGATTGTTCCATAAATCATGGTAGCCATAAATATAAGAAATTTCTTGCGCTAATTTCAAAGAATAGCCATAGAATTGCGCAATATCTGCGGGAATGGTAGCTGCCATAGCCAGACCACCTGGAATTCCTGTCGCAAATGAAATTGCGCTCGACTGCATAACTGCTTGGTTAATACATTTTTGGGCAGCTCGGTCTAGTTCTTTTTTTGATAAGACTTTTTCTGGTCCGTCATCAAATAATTCTTGTACATTGTCCACTTTATCTTGAAACATTTTTGTCAAAAAAGCATTTCGATTCACTTTGACACCAGGTAATTTTAACGACTCATTCACTACTTTCAACGCTAATACTTCTTCTTCCAACTGTAGGCCTCCTATTTTTACGCATAAATTCTCTTACAGTGTACTCCTTTTATCTTTCAAAAACAACGCCACTTCCTTATCGAAAAAAGATTACGAGGAATGACGATTCGCTTCTTTTTTTAATTGACCAATCCCCTTTTTATCCGTATTCTTAAGCAAAAGGAGGTTTTGCCATGTACTCCATGTTAAAACGTGTGATAACGGAAAAAGATTTGCTTCGGCAAATTCGTTTGTTGGAACAGTTGTTAAATGTTCCCCAGCTGACAGCCAAGCGTTTAGCCGCGCAAATCCAAACGACAGAGCGAACCGTTTTTTCGGATTTACAGTATATTCGCAGTCAATTACCCGCCGACTGGTCCATTGAAACCGATAGCAGTGGTATTCGGTTACGTAATCAGGGGAATGCGCAAACCAATGAGCTTTGGTCATTATTTTTACCTCAATCCATTAGTATTCAGCTATTAAAAGAGCTACTATTTACGAAAGAGTTAGTAACAACTTCTTTTTTGAACACTAGTGGTGTTTCTTATGAAACTTTGAAGCGACATATCAAAAAAATGAATCAGGCCTTACGTGATTTTCATTTAACGATTCAACTAACCACGACGACCATTCAGCTAATCGGGGCAGAAAGCAATATTCGGATTTTTTATCATCGTTTGTTGGTGCCTTTTACTCATAATAATTATTTTTTTGACGATTATTCTATTCATGAGGAGCATTATTTCCAATTTTTGAAACAAGTTTACAGTAGTGAGTTGACGGTGGAAACGGAAGAAATTTTTGGTGCTTGTTGGTTTTTCATTAACACGATTCGCAACAAAGCCAATTGCCGAGTGAGTCAATTTTCTTTTGACTCAAAAGATGTCTTGTTTCAACTTTATCAACCGTCCTTGGCAAAACTTTATGCTTCTGAAGGCATCTATTTGCAAGGAGAAGAAAGTTTTTTCGCCTTCTTTTGTTTCTTAGAAAGCTGGAATTACGATAATGTCTATGGCGAAACGTTGGCTTCTGCGCTCCACACTCATTACAGTCAGCTGCGAAAATCGTTACAGCAGTTTGTCACTAATTTGTCCACTGAAGAAGCCCGGCCTGATTTAATCCAAACAAATTTATTGGATAATCTGTTATTGTTATTCATTAAATATACCGAGTCCCCAACACTTTCTGAGCAATTTCAATTGGAATATCAAGAATTAATGACCGAACAAGCCGCGGAGGACCTTGCGTTATCAAAGAGCAACCAAGAACTTTTGGAGATTTTATCTCGCTACACCACGATTGAAGAACCGACTTATTTTCTTAGTTTGGCTTCTTTGTTAGAAAAACAAGCCAGTTATTCCATTCAGGCGCAAACGATGACTGCCTATTTCCTCTTTCAAGGGGAACCTGCTTGGAAAGCTTTTTTACAACAAGAATTAGCTGCTTATTTAGGTACTCGTGTGAAATTACAAGCTATTGAATATGTGGAACTAAGCCAGTTGACGTTAAATGAAGCCGACATAATTATTTCCAATTTCCCCTTGGATCATCTTGATCTTCCTGTCTTTTATCTCTCTTTAATTCCAACAAAAAATGAACTCCGCCGACTAGCAGAGCTCACTCTTCATTCTTATTTTTAAAGGAACTAGCGAGGACATTCGCTAGTTTTTTGGCTTTCTTTCGTCATGAATCGTTTGGTTATATATTTTTCCCCTTCAACAAGGAAAAACAGACTCACAACATGGACGAAAATCATTGCTAATTGAAGGCCATTTAAAGAAGTTGTGCCAATTAATTGCTGCGCTACTGGCCAGTAAACTACTAGCGCTTGTAGTAAAAAGAGGATTCCTAATGAAGCAAACAACACTTTATTTTGGAAAAATCCTGTGCTTAACGACGGATCAACCAACTTACGACAGTTGATCATATACGCTGCTTGCGCTAAGACGATACTTTGTAAGAGGAACGTTTGCTGTAAGGCTTGGCCCTCAAATTGTAATGCCATAAGGTAACCTGGTACCATAATGAGTACCGACACATAGACGATTCTAAAAATACTGTACTTTGTTAAAATGCCTTCGTTGACATCTCTTGGTGGTCGTTTCATGGTATCAGCACTCGCTTTTTCAAAACCTAATGCATAAGACAAAGTAATCGTAGTTACCATGTTTACCCATAATATCTGGACAGGTGTCAACGGTAGAGGATGATTCATTAAAAGCGCCCAGACAACAATTAAACCTTGTGCTAAAGAGGTTGGCAAGAAGAAGGTAATCGTCTTTTTCAAGTTATCAAAAATGCGTCGTCCTTCTTTCACAGCTTTAGCAATCGTATGGAAATTATCATCTGCCAAAACCATATCTGCGGCTTGTTTGGTTACTTCACTTCCTTTAATTCCCATGGCAATTCCGACATCGGCTTTCTTTAGTGCTGGCGCATCGTTCACACCATCGCCGGTCATTCCGACAATTTCGCCATTGTTTTGTAACGCCGTGACAATTCGTAATTTATGTTCTGGCGTCGTTCGTGCAAATACATCGACTTTTTGAACGTGCTGAGCTAATTCTTCATCTGACATAGCGTCAATTTCTAATCCTTCAAGGACTTTTTTCGTATGCTTTAAACCAACCTGCTCGCCAATGGCTTGCGCGGTATCTTTATGGTCTCCGGTAATCATTTTGACGGAAATACCTGCTTCTTGAGATTCTTTGACGGCTTGAATGGCACTTTCTTTTGGCGGATCGATGATGCCTACCAGTCCAGCAAACGTCAATCCTGACAATGTTTCATGTGTCAGTTCCTGTTGTGACGTAACTGTCTTATAAGCGAAACCTAATACCCGTTGTCCTTTTTGCGCTAATTGCGCAGCTTGTGCTTGCCAAGCACCTTTTTGATTATCAGATAACATAGAAAGTTGTAACAATACTTCTGGCGCACCTTTGACATAAATAATTGAACCTTCTGCTTGCGGATGGCGAGTGGCCATGTATTTATAACTTGAACTAAACGGAATTTTCTTTTCTACAGGGCGTAAAGACAGTTGATCCTGATCAACATATTGTAGTAAAGCTAACTCGGTAGGATTCCCTTGTAAGTCGGCGATTTTTTGTTGGTCTTGTAATTTCAATTCTTGACAGTTGGCCATAATCTCTTTGACAATGGTCATTTCTTCAGTCACTACATCCATTACCGTCATTTCATTTTTAGTTAGCGTTCCTGTTTTGTCTGAACAGATAACTGTCATTGAACCTAATGTTTCAACGGAAGGCATGCCTTTAATAATCGCATTTTCTCTAGCCATCTCATGAACACCCATCGATAAAATCATCGTTAACACAGCAGGTAAGCCTTCTGGAATCATTGCTACAATTAATGCAATCATCGCAGAAAATAAGAGGCTCCATTCCATGCCATGACGAAAAGTGGTAAAGAAAATCAGAAACACGATCAAGACCATAATCCCTTGGAAAATTTGCTTGTTTAATTGGTGCATTTTCCGCACGAGCGGCGTTGTTTTTTGATCTACTGACTGCAACGCGTGATTAATTTTTCCAACTTCAGTGGAATTTCCTGTTTCTACTACAACGCCTAAGGCTGAGCCCGCTTGGACAAGAGTTCCTGAAAAAGCCAAATTCTTTTGATCGCCTGTTGGCAATTCTTCATTCAAGGAACCGGTAATTTTCTCCACGGCTTCTGATTCGCCTGTCAAAATTGATTCTTCAATCATCAGATTATGAACATCAAATAAGCGCAAATCTGCTGGGACTACATCGCCAGCTTGTAACGTGACTACATCTCCCAGAACCAATGTTTCAGAAGAAACGGTTGTTTTTTGTCCATCAATTAGAACGACTGCCTCTTGGCCCATCATCTGTTTCAGGCCGTCTAATGATTCTTCTGCTTTACGCTCTTGCCAATAACCGACAAAGCCATTGACAAGCACCACTAGAAAAATGATACTTCCTTCGACCACTTCGCCTGTGGCAAATTTTAGAATTGCGGCAGCGAGTAAGACCACCATTAGTAAATCTGTAAAATGTTTGGCTAGCTTTTGCCACGTTTTCAGTTGTTGTTTTTCTTCAATTTTATTTGGACCATTCGTTTGTAAACGTTGCTGACGTTCTTCGCTAGAAAGACCCGTTTGCTTCGTCTTAGTCTGCTCGATTACTTTTGTTGAGGAAAGTTGATACCATTTCATTTCGTGTACCTCCTATTTACTTGATACCTTTATTATAGAGAGGATTTTCTTCACAAAATGGTCGATAATTTCAGTGGCCCCTGAAAAAAATGGGGCCGAGATTATTAAAGAAAAGAACAACCCACATTTTAGCGGGTTGTTCCTTTCTTTTAAATATTTTCTTGTTCGACCACCAATTGACTTTTGCCAATTAACGCTTTAACATCAATGATTTCACCATTTTTACGTCGGTCTGCTAACTCAACTGAGGTGGTAAACAACAAGTCACTAGAAGAGTTCAACGCTGTTTCAATGGAATCTTGGACTACGCCGACGATAAAGCCAACGCCGACGACTTGCATGGCAATATCATTGGAAATGCCAAACAAACTACATGCAAGCGGAATTAACAACAAGGAACCACCAGCAATTCCTGAAGCCCCACAAGCAGAAACAGCGGCGATGATACTCAACAATAATGCTAAATAGATTGGCACGGACATGCCTAATGTGTGGACTGCCGCCAATGTCATAATGGTAATCGTAATGGCTGCGCCGCCCATATTAATCGTTGCGCCCAGCGGAATAGAGACCGCATAAGATTCTTCATTTAAATCCATTGCTTTCGCCAATTCCATATTAATGGGAATATTGGCCGCAGAACTGCGTGTAAAGAATGCGGGAATCGCACTTTCCTTTAATACAAAAAAGACTAACGGATACGGATTTTGCCGAATATTCCAAAAAACAATCGCTGGATAAACGACTAAAGCAACCACGGCCATCGTACCAATTAACAATAATAATAACTGGCCATACTTAGCTAACCCTGCAATGCCTGTGGTTGCCACCGAATGAAACACCAATCCCAGAATCCCAATTGGCGCAATGCCGATAATCATTTGAACGACCGTGGTAATCCCTGTCGAAAGATTGGCAATCACATCCTTGGTAGCGACCGAACTTTGGCGTAACCCAATGCCGATTAATGAGGACCAAAATAAAACAGATAAATAATTGCCTTCAATCATCGCTTGAATCGGATTTTGGACAACGCTTGTTAACACATTGCTTAAAACATCACTAAGTTGCGTTGGGGCTGCTTGCGCTTCCTGCGCCGCCTCCAAGACAATCTTAACGGGAAACAGATAGCTTGCCGTCACGGCAACAACAGCTGCCAAAAATGTCGCTAACAGATACACAACTAAAATTGATCCAACATATGTTTTCGCCCCAGCCTTTTGTTGGGCTAGCGACGCAATAATTAAGACAAAAACTAAAATCGGCGCAATTGCTTTTAAGGCGCCCACAAACAATTCACCAAGAACGCTGATGAAGGTCCATTCTGGCACCAAGAAACCCAAGGTGGTTCCAATCACAATCCCTATCATGATTTTTTGAATTAACGATAATTTCCGAATCGCTTTGACCATTCACTTCACGCTCCTTTAAAATAAAATACAGTTTGGGACATACTACCATAATTATTAAGATAAAAAAAGAGTGTTTCTCAAAAAACTTTCATTTTTCGAGAAACACTTGGTCAACTCATCAATTTCGTCTATTTTTCTGAAGACTTTTCCGCTGAATGTTCTTTGTTTTTATGGTGATGGTGGTGATGACTTTGTTTAGAATACAAGTAGGATTTTGCTACGACCGAAATAAACATAGCCATAATCCCCAAGCCTACTGTAGCATAAACCATAGTGAAAATTTTTCCCAAGTCAGTAACTGGATGAACATCTCCATAACCAATCGTGGTTAACGTCATGAAACTTAAATATAACGAATCTAATGGCGACAATTTTTCCACTGTTGAATAAAAAATAGTCCCACTCAACAACGTGGTTGCCAGTAAAAAGAACAAGGCACGAGTGTCTTCTTTTTTTAAGATACCTAAAAAAGATGAAAATAGTTTTTTGACAGAAATAAGTAAAGATAGCAAAAAAATGACCTCTTTCTATTGTTAATCTCTTCTTAACGTTAGCACTTTTTAGATAAAGTTCAACTTTTTAATTGGTGTGGTTAAAGAAAATTTATTTTTTTGTTATTTATAATACACTTCATCTAAAAACAACCCTTGTGCAGGAGCCGTTTCACCTGCGCCTTCTCGGACTTTTGTTGCGAATAATTCGTCAATTATCGCTAATTCTTTGGTGCCTGCACCAATTTCTAAAAGTGTCCCAACGAGGATGCGGACCATTTTATGCAAGAAACCATTGCCCACAAAAGTGAACTGTAACATTTCGCCGTTTCTTTCAATCGTAATCTTTTCAATCGTTCGAGTAGTCGATTTTTTAGTTTTTTTCAATGCTGAAAAGCCAATAAAATCATGGGTCCCTATTAATTTTTGGCAAGCTCGTTCCATTTTTTCTTGATCCAACGCTTTGGGAAAGTGAAAACTATGATACCGTTCAAAGGCATTAGGAATTGGGCTATTCCAAACATAGTAGCTGTATTGTTTGCCTGTGGCGTTATACCGTGCATGAAAACGTTCAGGCATTTCTGTAACTTCTTTAACAACAATATCGCCAGGTAAATATCGATTTAAAAAGGATAACATTTCGGTTGTTGTTAGTGAACTAGTCGTTTTAAAATTCGCTACTTGACCACGTGCATGTGTGCCGGCATCCGTTCTGCCTGAGCCAATAATTTCAATCGGTTCACCCGTCATTTGTGTTAAAATACTTTCAATTTTCCCTTGAATCGTTTTCTCTGAATTACCTAGTCGTTGCCAACCTGAGTATCTTTTACCATCATATTCAATGGTTAATTTTATGTTGCGCATGGGCGAAGCTCCTTCGTATTCTTTTTCTCTCTTATCATAGCAGAAATAAGTGGATTTTTCTTCTTTTCCAGGCTTAAAAATTGATAAACGGCGGGAACAAAAGCAACTCCTTCGGAAATAAGCCGAAATTCTCCAAAAATTAAAGAACAATTTTCGGAAATTCCTTCTTATTTCTCGGAGTTAAACACTTCTGTCCCGACCTCTTAGTTTAATCCTGCAATTTTCAATTCTTCAACATTCGCTGCTTTAGCATTTTCAGTCACTACGGCTTTAAATGTCACTTGGTCGCCCTCTTTTAAGAATAGCGCCAGCGGACTGTTATTAGTCGTTACGCTAAAAATGGTTTTTTCATCTTCTAGTAAAAATGAAACTACCGTTTGCGCTTCTCCAGCTACTACTGAGACACGAGCTACTTTACCTTGCATCGTTTTCAAGTTGGCTTTGTCTGTATTTTCATTGTTGCTTCCTTTGGTTACTAACTCAATTCGATAAGCGTCTAATGCGCCTTGTGCCGTGTCTGCATCAATCACAATATCATTATCTACGGCGTTTATATAGACATATTTTTTGAAAATCCCTTTACTGTCCATTAACGAAACAATCCACGTTGGCACGCCATCAATGTTATAAAGGACTGGCATACTAGCTTTCCATTTCTTTTCTGGATAAATTTTTGAGGCGATAGAAATGGCGCCATCACTATCCATAATGCCGACTTTAGTATCACGATAATACGTAACTTGACCTGTTCGGGCATTGATTAAGGAGTAACCTAAAGCGGAATCTTGGTCTTTTTCACTACTTGTAAAGTCCGTAAAATAAAGCAACTGGTTCCCTTCCTTGTTCATCATCGGCGTAATTTGTCCTGATGCATAAATACCATTTTCAGTTGGAATTTTAACATCTTTTTTGGCACCAAACATCGTCTGGTTCCACCAGCCTTGACTGTAACGACCAAAGAATTCATTTAAGCTATTCGCCGCTGAGCTAGTAATCGGCGCATCAACGAAACTTGGGGCTTTTTGACTGTCATAAACGTTAACTTCTCCTGTTGTAGCATTTAATACCGCCGTTTTAAATTCATTATAGTGCATGCGACCAGAAACCCCATACTCTTTGTAAAGCGTTTGAATATAGTAAGGATTCCCTTGGTCGTCCAGCTCTAAATTGATTGTGCCCGTTGCTGCATAACCTGGATAAGCGGAATAAATTTTTCGTGCGGCATCTTTGCCAAAGTAAGCTGAAGGAGTATAAACAATTGGTTTTTCTACAAATTCTGGCTGTGCGTTGATATCTGTCGCACTAATGATGAAATAGCCAGGTACCTCCCCCAGTTTTAGCCATTTAAAGAAGCCATTAAATTCGACTGTTGCTACATAAACATACTCGCCATTGACAACTTGTGCCGTTATACCATCCAAAGTAAACATATTGGAATTGGGAATGACAGAAAATTTCTGTAACATTTTTCGTTTCGCCGTTTGTGGTGCAATCGCAATGGGTGTTTCTTTCGCCGAAGTTAAAACTTCAGCTTTTTCTTCCGTTTTTAAAGGAATCGTTTGATAAATTTCATCAATAGAAGAGATTCTGGTAATACTACTGACAATAGTCAACAAAATCATTGCCAAAACGGCAACACCCAAAATTTTGCCAGACCAGTCTTTGTTAGCCGTTTTGTTGGTATTCTTCCCTACTTCTTTGCGGCCCTTTGGGATACCAGGAACTTCGACTTTACTAGCTAAGCGTGTACTTAATAACACCCCACTAGCAATCACTGCGCCAATCAGATTAATCCATAACACGGTTGAAAGATTTTTACTTGGCAAAGTCACAAATAAAAAGATACCTAACAAGAGCAATTCAATCGCCATTAATAGAATAGTCCCCTTACTCTTTTTCCCTTTATTCGCTACAATTTTGGCGCCATTCGCAACTAAGATCCCGATACCAAAAAATAACGTTAACCCAATAAAATTAAAAAACATTCACTTGCCCTCCTCATAGATAAGTAAAAAAAGTGCTCCCACGCATTGTAGAAGCACTTCCTGTGATCCATTCTATTATAACGTTTTCTATTTTTACTGACAATATCGTTGAAGCAAAATCAGTCGGAAGGCTTAGAGTTTTGAAGAACGTTTATTTCTCTGGCTGAATATAAGGAACGATAGGTGCAGTCACGCCAATTGAAGCACCACGAACAAAAGGTTCATTTTGTAAGGCTTTGAAATTTTTGGTTTGTCCGGTAAGCATGACTCCCCAAATAGGTAATTTTTCGACTTTTTTATTTTTATTTTGTTGGATAAACTTTTGGCCTTCTTGGTTGTCAGCAAACAAGGGGGATTTTTCTAAGGTTTCAAAAAAGTGTTGCTTGTCGTTTTCAGGATCAAATATTTCGTTGTGATCGTCCATGCTTAATTGAAAACCATAAGGCAGCGTACCAGAAGGACCTCCTTTTTCATTAACCGTTTCGGAGTAAACATAGAGCCAAACTAAGTTGACATTGCTCGGTAACATTTTGCGGACTTCTTCATATGGATAAGGTTTATCAAAAGAAATCGCCACTTCCGCTACTTGGTTTTCCATTTTATCTAATTCACTTAATTCGTTTTTGATACCACCATAGTAATTGGTAATCGCTGGGTTATAAAAAGATGCTACTTTCTGCTTGGTTTGTCGGTTGTATTCATAAAAATTCTTAGAAGAATAATAGCTACCAAGATAGGCTTCATTCCGGTCAATCGAATTTCTGAAAAAGCTATATCTGCTACGTAAATTACTCCACTCCACAGTGTAACCATCAATATTTTTTGAACGATTGGTCACAACTTCGCCCCCAAAAGGCGAACTATTAGCAATTACTTGGGAATCTAATTGAGTGTTTGGTGAAGCAATCATTTCTTGATCATTAATTACTTCTAGTAAGGCCTGATAGTTTTTCGTCGAAAGTCTATCCATTCCCACAAAAAAACCGACAAACAATACAGCAAAACTAACAACGGTTATTGCACCAATCACGATAAATTGTTTTCTTTTCGCTTTACGAATACTTTTTTTTAAATCCACTTCTATTCCTCCAGTTCTTTTTTTAGTTTTTGACGTGTGCGATACAATTTTTTGCGAACATTTTCAACAGATAATTCTAAAATCAACGCAATCTCGGCATACGATAATTGATAATAATATTTCAAAAGCAATAGTTCTTGTTCCTCATCTTTTAAGGAATCAATCAATAATAATAACTCTTGCCCTTCCATTTTTTCTATTGATTGCACAGGATGGCTGTTTGCCACAAAAGTGCGTTCTCGTTTCTTTTTTCGATACATCGTAATGTAGTAATTAAATGTTACTCGGAAAAACCACGGGCGTAGATTTTCTGATGTAATTTCAGGTAATATTGAAAAAATCGTTGTATACGTTTGCGACACTGCATCTTGTGCATCTTCAAGACTTGCTCCTCGGCGAATCAAGACTTGGATGACTTCTTGCCCCAAAGAAAATAGTACTTCGTCAAAATTTGCCTCCTTTTTCATCTGATTTCTCCTTTCACTTATACAACGTTTCAACTAGGGAAAAAGTGGACAGTTCTTCGTTCATTATTTTTATGTATTTTTCTCTCAATAAGAGGTCGGGACAGAAGTGTTTAACTCCGAGAAATAAGAAGGAATTTCCGAAAATTGTTCTTTAATTTTTGGAGAATTTCGGCTTATTTCCGAAGGAGTTGCTTCTGTCCCCGCCGTTTATCAATTTTTAAGCCTGGGCCAAAAATCCAAAGTGATTTTTGGCCCAGGCTCTGTTTTTGCTTATTTATCATTTTCCAATGACTAATCTTCGTGTATAAACGGCTTGCCCAGAATGCATCACTGCATCATCAATCGCTGAAACTAAACGCACTTGTCTAGTCACCGGCGGGGTCCAATTTTTATCAATCACGTCTGACAATTGTTCTTCTTTGATTTGGTCTAAATAACTTTTGGTAAGTGCCACACTGGCAGCCAAATAGTCACTAAGCAATTGCTTTTCTGCCACCACGACTTTCGCCGCTTCTTCTGGTGTGTGATGCCAGTCTTCTGTCTCATCTGGCAAATCCAAGGCAAATTTTTCTGTCCAGTGTTGGCTAAGCCATAACGGTTCACTATGATTAAGTGCGGAAATTTGTAGGTCTAATTCTCTGGCTGTGTGCCACATCAGCCAAGTAACAGACTTAATTAATGGTGCGGGCATCGTGTTTGCTTCGGTAACGGTCATTTGCGCAAGTGTTTCTTCAAAACGTTCGTGCGCTCGGTCAAGGGTTTCACTAGAAAGTTGAGTGACTTTCATAAAAATACCTCCTTTGTGTTGGTGCCTGTTCTTTCGTTTCTATTTTCTATTATACTGCAAAAGAATCCGTTGTAGTTCTTTTTTGGCTGCGGTATCTGCGGAAAGGGTAAAGATCACTTTCTTTCTTCAAAATAACACCCCCCTAAGTAAAAAAGAATTGACAATTCTCGTAGTTTCCCTTAGTATGTGGAAAAGTACCTTTAAGATAGTCCGAGAGGCTAACAAGGCAAAGTTCTGTAAAATTCTGTATTTTTGTATAGTGAATGATACGAGATGTCTTGCCCTTTTTTTGTGTGCAAGGCTTTTTTTGCGCGGTGCTTAATCAATTTATTTGGGAGGCAACAAAGTGGAAAAGAAAAAACGTGAAGTGAAAGGTATCTCATTTACCAAAAAAATGGTGATTTCATTGGTGGGAGGTTTAATCGTTGGGCTCGGCTTTTTATTTTTAAGAGAGCACCTTATTCGCAGCAATCAAGGCGCTGTGTGGCAGACAATCAATCAGATTCTTTTCCAAGATATTTCAGATCCTGAAAAAGGACAATCTGCGATTGGGCTTTTCTATATTATTGGTCAACTATTTATCAACGGCCTACAATTAGTGATTGTGCCGATGGTCTTTACTTCAATTACTTTAGCCATTTGTCATATTACCGATACGCAAAAATTAGGACGAATTTCTTATAAAACGATTTTTGGCTTTTTATCGATGTCACTGATTGCGCTATTAACGGCTGGAATTGTGGGCTATAGCGTATATTTAACTGGCGCTTTTAATGTGTCGTTATCTGAAACGCTAGCTCCTGTCGAAGTAAGTACGAGCGGCAACCCATTAATGGTGATTGTCAATGCTGTCACGAAAAATATCGGTTCTGCATTTAGCGACAATGGTGCAATTTTAGCCGTTGTTGTGTTGGCAGTGATTACTGGTTTATGTATTAATGCATTAGGGGATAAAATTCGTGTTTTCAAAAAATTAATTGAAGAAGTCAATGCGATGGTCACGTTATTTTTAACCTTTGTAATTACTAAATTTGCTCCTATCGCCGTCTTTATGTTGTTAGTTCGGACGTTTGCTTCTTACGGGATTGATTATTTAAAACCAGCGTTAGTCTACGTCGTAACAACGACAGCGACGCTCTTAGCCTTTTTGATGATCGGTTACCCATTATTTATCTTATTTGCGACAAAATTAAATCCTGTTCCTTTTATTAAAAAGATTATGAAAGTTGTGGTCTTTGGATTTTCTACTTCTTCTTCGGCAGCCACTTTACCGTTAAATACAAAAACAACGGTTGAAGAGTTAGGTGTCGACAGCGATGTTGCCGCCTTTGTCTTGCCGTTAGGAATGACTATTAATATGAACGGCACAGCGATTATGCAAGTAATTGCGGCTATTTTTGTGGCGGGCGTAGCTGGTTATGAAGTGACACCAGCTAATATTGCCTTGATTGCCATTTTAGCTTTAATGTCATCTATTGGTACACCGGCGGCACCTGGCGCTGGCGGAATTATCCTTTTCACTATTTTAACTGGTTTAAACTATAACAATGAGATTGCGATTGCGACGTATTCATTGATTTTAGCCATTAATCGTCCAATCGAAATGCTCGTTACTAGCCTAAACGTGGTTGGTGATAGCGCCACTGCGATTTATGTCGCACATTCGGAAGATTTGTTGGATGAAGCCACTTATCTGACTGATGTCGCTGACTTGCAAAATGCGGAAGCGGAGTAATTAATGAAAAAGCAGACTTCTTGTATGGAAGTCTGCTTTTTTATTATGTTTTTAGTGAATCCGTAATTTTTTACTTCTTCGATTTACTTTTACGAAAAACTAAAAGACACCCACTGGCGATAACTAGAAGACCAATAATCACAAGCGCGATCGATTTCTTTTCTCCTGTGCTCGGTAAAAATTGGCTAGCTTTTCTGAAACCACCTTGGCTTGATGGCTTAACTTGTTTCGTACCAGTTTGATCAACTCCTGTACTAGTATTTAAGTGTCCATTATTCCCCCCATTTTTTTGCTCCTTTTTATTTTCCCCACTATTTTTCAATGTTAATCGCTTCACTGCCGAACGTAGTTTTGCTTCTGCTTGGTCTACTTCTGCTTGCGTTGCTGTTGTTTGATCTGCCACAGTTTGCGCTTGCTTCAATGCTTCACTGTAGACTTTCCAACTGCTTGCGGTGTAGTCTTTTTCTTGGTGTTTCTCGTTTTCTTTGATGATTTTCAACAAGTTGGTTTTATCTACTTCTTTAGTTGGCACTTTTACCAATTGCTTCACTGCCGAACGTAACTCTGTTTCTGCTTGGTCTACTTCTGCTTGCGTTGCTGTTGTTTGATCTGCCACAGTTTGTGCTTGTTTCAATGCTTCGCTGTAGACTTTCCAGCTGCTTGCGGTGTAGTCTTTTTCTTGGTGTTCTTTTTGTTCCTGAATTAATTTTTCTAACGCTTCTTTCGTTACTTCAGGGGTTGTTTTAACAATGATTGAACGCGAGCTGCCATTTAACCCCGCACTATTTAAAGTGATAATATTTTGGTCAACAGAAATTTCTGGGTCCGCTGCGACTACTTCAAGAATGCCCTTATCAAATTCAATAGAAACGGATGCATTATTTTGTAAAGGATTCGCAAGAGTTAAGCGATAAACACCGTTATCAATTTTTTCTGAAATAACCGACATTGGATCATACGCATACAGTCCTGCAATTTCTTGGTCATTATTCCATGTATTCATCATGACATAATTACCTGCTTCAATGGCTTGTAAGTTTGCTGTATTTTCTAGAACAGTATAGCCTTTGTTTTTAGAAAGAGCTGCGATTTCTTCATTCGTTTTCCCAACCACTGTTAAATATTCGTAAGTACCATTTTCAACAGTCTTGCCATAATTTTTACTAATTTTAGCAAATGTATTTGTATAGGTTTTATCATTAACAAAGTATTCGTTAATATCTCCGTAGCGACCAGAGCGTTCTTCTATTTGAACATCAAGCGTATTCATTGAATTAGGAAAAACATAGCCAATGTTATTCAATGGATTCGCTGCGCTTAAACTAATCCAAGAATTATCTTTGTCTGAACCTTGGTTAAGCTTCACTTCCTGTGGATGAATCATCCGATTATCGAGGATTGTTTCAATCGAAGCATCTGTCGTACCAGTAATGCCACTTCCCAAATTAATGATTTGACCATCTAATAAGAACCAAGATTTTTTAGCAACTAAGTTCATTCCTTCATTACTTTTATCTAAAAACATTCCTATAGAGGCAACCTGTCCATTATTTGAGCCACCTACCCATGACTGGGGACTGCGTTTCCCTGTATAAGCACCATTTGCCAATTCTCTTGTGTCAACTGTCGTTCCTGGTAATCGATATGGATCGATCGTTGCCCAGTATCCTTCATCAAACTGAGCAAAGTCTTGATTGTATAAATAAAGCATGCCGTCTGCTGTATGCCAGCCTTTTTTATTTTCCGTATTCCCAAATTCATAGTTTCCGACACGTTGTGAATACATACTGATCCCCACCGCATATTCGTTATTTTTCTGTAGGACTCGATCCATCGAACCATATACATTTAAAGATTGCATTGGTGTCGCTTGGGCAGGTGACGCACTATTCACTACATTTTTCAAGTCAATTAACGCTTCAAAATCTCTTGGTTTTTTAAAGAAATGATAGTATGACCCACTTTGTTGAAGCCACGTTTGGATAGATGTATAAATGTCATTTCTTAAATTTTCTGGTGCAAATTTTGCAATTAAGGTTAAATTAGCTATTGTTTCTTTACCCGATTCAAACTCTGTAGTAAAAGGATTCGTTTCTGGCGCTCTGGAAATACTTCTACCAGAAACCATCGATGGCATTTTTCCATTTACCATCAATTGTAAGTAACCTTTATCCACAACATTAAATAAATTACTAATGTTAGGGTCATTCATCTCCCAGTCGGCACCTTGTAAAATAGTCTGAATTCGTCCAAACCCTTTTAGCAACTCATTCCCGTAACTGCCGTTGTACGGAAAATAACCATGTTGAATCAAGGAACCATCAGGATATAAGCCATCACCAGAGGAAACACTTTTTAAAACGGACGGAACAGCTTCTTGTACTTGTACTAGGCGTTGATTATCTTCTAACAAAAGTCCAGTACCTAAAACGGTGATTGAAATATCTGTTAAGTTAGCTCCTGTTGCACGATAAATTGGCCATTGTATGTTTGGATCTTTTGCATACAGCATCAGCGGAGCAGTAAATTTATTTAATTTTTCTGCATCTGTATTCAATAGGTCATCATGTAATAAAATCAATGTATCTGTTAGCGGCTGCGCGGAACCAATTTGCCAATCCCACCAGTTACCTGTGTAATACGTTCCATTGTATTTTTTTGTATCAATCATAAATTCAATGCCTTTAACAATCGCATCATAAACTTCTGGTTTTTCAAAAAGCTCACTTGATGGTTCATAGTAGCCTAACGCTAATTTTTTAATATTGGTAAATTGAGTCGTGTAATCAGCAGACACTGTATCCGATGGTTTTCGTTCCCACAGATACTCACGATCTGCTGCTTGATTAAGCGTTTGCCATAATGCTAAACTCTCCGTAGCAATCTGAGCACGATACTGTTGCACATCTGCATCGTTATCATACTGCGTTGTACCTAACAATCGCATTTTCCATTTTGCTCGCATTTCCGCATATTGTTTATTTTCTGCTACAACAGTCACAGGAATTGTATCACTAATTTCTGTTCCTTTAATTTTGACTGTTACCTTCGCTTCACCACTCTTAACTGCTGTTAAATTACCCGTTTGGTCAACCGTCACAATGGTAGGATCACTACTCGACCACTCAATCTGATCCTCTGTGATATCTACTCCAGCTGGTGACACTTCAAAGGCTAGCTGTTGCTTTCTTTTTTCACTAATAGTCAGGTTCTCTGTTAAAAGTTTAATCGCTTCTGGCAGTCGTTTTTTTTCATATGCTTCAAACGAAATAATACTTGAACTGTAAAATTGCTTATTTGTGTGTTGCCACATTTTCATCTGCTGATATTTTACAAAACGTGCTTGTACATTATTGCCATCAATATATTTTTTAGTAGGTTGGCCACCTTTCCCATTCTCTTCTTTAAAGATAGATTGATAGCTTTCACCATCTGTTGAAACTAAGATTTCATACACAGGACTTTCTGCATGCAACTGTAAAACGAGTTCGCCAATGTTTTTTACTTCACCCAAATCAACAATTAACCATTGTTCATCTTGCTTATCAGCGGACCAGCGTGTTGTTTCATCGCCATCGACAGCTTTTTCGCCAACAAATTGAGGGTATTTCCAATTCTCTCCAATTTTTCCTCCTTCTACACCAGAATATGTCACTTCTTTTTGTAAAAATAAATCAGTTATTTCTTCTGCAGATGCACTCATCGCAGTTAGCGAGAAGCCTGTAAGCATGAAAGCAACAACGACTATTATTTTTTTAATCATATTTTTCCCCATATCTTTCTATTTTTAAGCAACCAATCCGACTTTTCCAAACACTTTTTTTCTGATAATTTAATCAACTTCCTCCTCTACTAAGTATTCTATATAAAAATTAGGCATGAAAAGACAACCTAAAGTAATTACTTCAGACAGACTTTTCATGCCTAGTTTTCCCTAGTCACATGAAATATTATACATGTTTACGCTTTCACTTTAAGGTAATTTTTGGTTACTGTCAATAGCGTTTTCTTCATTAAAGAGCTTATTCAACTTTTCACGTTAAAAATATTGATTTTTATGATAATCCCTTAATTTTTTCTCATTTTAAAATAATAATTATGGGTGCTGAACCTGTTTCTGAGGCACAACAATTGGACAATTTTTTTGAAAAAACGAGAGGAATGACCATTGTTTTTTGCCATTCCTCTCATTTTTATTTATTGTTTGAACGGTAACGTTTCTCTCAATCCAGTTTGATTGAATTTTTTTATTTTCTATCAGACAAACAGACTAAAGATATTTTACTTCATATATTTTTCAAGCAATGACTTGATTCATAGAACTTACTGAGCAACCAGCCTATTTCCTATTTATGATACGGTTCCCCTTTCATAATCCGAAAACCGCGATAAATTTGTTCCACTAATACCAAACGCATTAACTGATGTGGATAAGTCAAGCGGCCAAAAGAAATTTGTTGGTTACTTCGCTGAAGGACTGAATCACTGAGACCTAAGGAGCCACCAATGACAAAGGTTAGATTACTTTTGCCACTAATCCCTAATTGTTCAATTTCTTTTGAAAATTCTTCACTAGATAATTGTTTGCCATTAATGGCTAAAACAAAGACGTATTCGTTGTCATTAATTTTCCCCAAAATACGTTGGCCTTCTTTTTCTTTGACTTGAAGCATTTCAGCGTCACTGAGTTTTTCCGGGGCTTTTTCATCTGGTACTTCAATGATTTCCATCTTGGCATAGCTATTTAAACGTTTCAGATATTCATTAATGCCTTGAATCAGGTATTTTTCTTTCAGTTTTCCGACTGTTACTAGTTTAATTTTCACCTATTCCACTACTTTCTCGTTTTCTCTTCTTTCTTATTTTAGCACGAAGTTTGGCTACTTTCCACAACGTTTCCACATACTTATACACATATACACAGAGTTATCCACAGAATAAACTAAAAAATTACTTTATTTAACAGCTTTTTCAATACAAACACATATTCGCCACTGATTTGTCCACATTATCCACATTCTGTGGATAACTTTTCTGAAAACTGTACACAGAGTTATTCCCGATTTGTTCACATTTTTCTGTGTATAACTTTTTCATTCGTATTTTTTCTGTAATTTTTCCCTAAGTTGTTCATAAAAAATTCAAAGCTATTCGATAGACTAAAGGAGTAGGAAACAGATATACTTAATATAGAAAATTCAGATGCACTTATTGGGAGGTTATTTTATGCAACGAAAAGATGTTACACCTAATTCAGATAAAAAAAGTTTATTGCAAAAATTTGGGATTGGTTTAGCTGGCGGCTTACTTGGTGGCGCCCTTATTCTAGGAGGCGCTTATTCTGGGATTATTCCCACACCCAACGGCGGAAATAATGCGGCGACGACGACGTCCACTAATCACGGCGACACAAAAGTCAGCAATGTGAGTTACAATGTTTCTAGCGATGTCACAAAAGCCGTGAAAAAAGTTCAAAATTCTGTGGTTTCTGTCATTAATATGCAAAGTGCTAGCAACAATTCTTCGGCAGATGATCCTTTTGGGGGATTGTTCGGTGGGAATGAAGGTACTCAAGACTCTTCCGGCAACAATGGTAACGATTTAGAAGCAGCCAGTGAAGGTAGTGGAGTTATTTATAAGAAAGATGGTAAAACGGCTTATGTCGTGACAAATAACCACGTCGTAGATAAAGCGCAAGGATTGGAAGTTGTTTTATCTGATGGTACCAAAGTGAAAGGCGAATTAGTCGGAACCGATGCTTACACGGATTTAGCCGTGATTAAAATTTCTTCCGACAAAGTTGATCAAGTCGCTGAGTTTGGGAATTCTAGTAAAATCACAGTCGGTGAGCCTGCTATTGCGATTGGTTCCCCTCTAGGCTCTGATTATGCTAACTCTGTCACACAAGGAATCATCTCTTCTGTGAATAGAAATATTACCAATAAAAACGAGTCTGGTGAAACCATCAATATTAATGCTATTCAAACCGATGCTGCCATCAATCCAGGAAACTCTGGTGGTCCACTAATCAATATTGAAGGACAAGTCATTGGAATTAACTCAGTAAAAATTGTGCAATCAACTAGTCAAGTGAGCGTTGAAGGGATGGGCTTTGCCATTCCAAGTAATGACGTAGTCAACATTATCAACCAATTAGAAAAAGATGGTAAAGTGACGCGGCCAGCTCTCGGGATTACGATGTCTGATTTAACAGGTATCTCTTCACAACAACAAGAACAAATTTTAAAAATTCCAGCTTCTGTAAAAACTGGCGTAGTGGTTCGTGGTGTTGAAGCAGCGACCCCTGCTGAAAAGGCTGGATTGGAAAAATACGATGTTATCACGAAAGTTGACGGCCAAGACGTAAGCTCTACTACAGATTTACAAAGCGCGCTTTACAAGAAAAAAGTTGGCGACAAAATGGAAGTGACTTATTATCGTGGTTCTAAAGAAATGAAAGCAACTATCGATTTAACCATTGATAAATCAGCTTTAACACAACAAAATAATCGCAGCAATCAATAAAAGAAAGAAACGACCTGTTGTTCAAACAACAGGTCGTTTCTTTCTTTTATTCTCCTACCGCAAATGCAGAACCAACTTCTGCATCAAAAGGCAATTCTAAGATTCCTTTTTTAGCTGGTGCATTTGGTAAACGTAATTCTTTTGCTGAACAAATCATTCCAAAACTTTCTTCACCACGTAAAACCCCTGGCCAAATCATTAAACCATCAGGCATCATTGCGCCTGGTTTGGCCACAACTACTTTTTGTCCTGCTTTGATGTTCGGTGCGCCACAAACAATTTGTAAGATTTCGCCGTTGTCTACTTCTGTTTGTGTGATAGATAAATGATCTGAATCTGGGTGTTTTTTACATGATTTGACAAAGCCAACCACAATTTTAGGGGTGTCGTCTTTTTCAAGGGTTTCTGAAAATCCCGCATCTTTAATCGCTGTATTGACTTTTTCGATTTGTTCGTCTGTTAAAGTCACTTGGCCGGTGCCATTAATGTCACCTAGAAGCGCTGAAGCATTGAAAATATTCCAAGCTACCACTGTTTCTGGCGCCTCAACTAAACTTACACGTGCCACATCGCCGACACGTTTTACTTGGTTTTCCGCACCTTGATCGTCCGCAACGATGACAAGTAAGACATCGCCAACGTGTTCTTTGTTATATGCAAAAATCATTTCTGTTCCTCCTCTGTCGTTTTCCTGTCTTATCTTATCAAAAATTGACCCCTTGTGCATACTTTTTTGTCGAAAAACTAAAAGACTTGGAAAATATGTCGCTACGACTTATTCTCCAAGTCCTCAATTTTGAGTGACAAGCCGCTGATCCTTTGAAAAAACAAAAGAAACGTTAGGTCAACTCTCTATTCAATCAATAACTTTTTTTGCTTATTTTTCTTCAGAGTGAACAATTAAGACATCGCAAGGGGCTTGACGAATAATGTAGCTACTGACGCTTCCCATGACCACACGTTCGACTGCGTTTAATCCTGATTGTCCCACCATAATTAAATCAACATTGTATTTTTCAGGTAATTCATGACTCATGACTTCTTTGGGTGAACCAAACATGGTAACTGTTTCAACATTATGAAAATCAACGCTTTCAGCATACTTTTTACAATCGGCCATTAATTCTTCCGCAGCGGCTGTTTCTTGATCAATTAATTGATCATTTAACGTCGAATACCCCATCATTGTATACACTTGATTTTCTAAAATATTTGCAACAATGACTCGGCTTCCGTTTCGACGAGCAACCTCAATTGCACGTTCATAAGCTAAATTGGCTTGATCACTACCGTCTACGCCGACAAGAATATTTTTATACATTTGTTCTTCCATTTTCGTCACCTTCCCGATGGAGGCTGATCTAAAAGGCTTCTTTGACTAAGAAACTAGAGTCAAAAATGAATTTAGGACCCTTACGCAGAACGCCCTTTTGTCCAGCTGATTCTCTCTTAATTTAATGGTTCCTCTGGTTCATGAAAATTAGCCTAAGCTAGTTAAAAATGCACTGATTTCTTCTTTTGTTTTTCGATCTTTATTTACTAAGCGTCCTAACTCTTGACCGTTTTCAATTACGACAAAACTCGGAATACCAAAAATATTCCACTCGGCAGCCACGTCAATAAACTGATCACGGTCGACTTCGATAAATTGAAACGCTGGAAAGGCTTCTTCAATTTCAGGCATGACTGGTTTAATGAAACGACAGTCTCCGCACCAATCAGCAGTAAAGAAGAAAACATTTTTACCTTTTTCAACATAAGTTGCTAGTTCTTCTAATGAATTGGGATAAATCATTTAAACATCCTCTACTTTCCGTAAACAATTGTATTAACTGTTGATTTATCCAAGCCACGTAATGCTTGTAACAACATTTCCCGCGCTGCTTCATAATCCGCAATACTAAACATTGTTTGATGCGTATGGATGTAACGACCACAAACGCCGATGACTGTACTTGGTACACCGTTATTAGTTGTGTGCGCTGCCCCAGCATCCGTTCCGCCTTTAGAAACAAAATATTGATACGGAATATTGTGTGTCGCAGCTGTATCTAATAAATATTCACGTAAGCGAGGCAATGTGATCAAACCTGGATCGAAAATCCGTAATAACGTTCCTTCACCTAAATGACCATACGTCCCTTTTTTCGTGTGAATATCATCTGCCGCTGAACAATCCACCGCAAAGAAGATATCTGGATTAAATTTATGAACAGATGGTTTAGAACCACGTAAACCGACTTCTTCTTGTACGTTTGCTCCAGCAATTAATGTGTGGCCTAATTCTTCATTTTGTAACGTTTCCAATGCATCTAATACCAACGTACAACCATAGCGGTTATCCCATGATTTACTGATAATATTTTTACCATTGGCTGTTTTAATCGTTTCTGTTTGTGGAACAATGGAATCCCCTGGACGAACACCAAAGCTTTCAGCTTCTTCTTTTGAAGAGAATCCTGCATCAAATAACACATCAGAGACTTCCAATTGTTTTTGACCACTCGTACCACGCAACAAGTGTGGCGGAATAGATGAAGAAATACATGGATAGTTCCCTTTACTTGTTTTTAACGTAAAACGTTGTGCTGAAACAACATAGGGATTCCAGCCACCTAAAGGAACCACTTGGAATAAACCATTATCGTTAATTTGAGTTAACATGAAGCCAACTTCGTCCATGTGAGCTGCTACCATTACGCGTGGCGCTGCTTCCACTTTTGAACGTTTAATCCCAAAAATACCACCTAAACCATCATATTGGACATCGTCCACTAATGGGGTGATATGTTCTTTCATGTACGCGCGAATGTCGTCTTCAAATCCGCTGGTTCCTTGTAATTCAGTTAATTCCTTGATTCGTTGAAATGTTTTTTCTTCCATAGATGTATGTCCTATTGCTTTTGATTTGTTGGAAATTACGCCAACCAAGCGTCACTTTTTCTCTAAAAAGTCACTTTATCCTGTCGATAAAAATAGGTACTCCTTTCATATGATTTCACTCTTATTATAACGCAAATACTAGAAAATGCACATCGCTTTCTCTTTTTAAACGTGACAATGAGAATGCCCTAAAAGAATGATTGAAAAACTTTTTTTATTTCTCAGCGGCCCCTTCTCTATGGTAAAATAAGAGTGATACTGACAAAAGTAATAGTAAGCAGAAACCGACCAAGGGAGGTCATACAAATGAACGAAGAAAATGAGTTGACATACTTTAAAGGCGGCTTAGCGCTAGGCGTTGGTCTTGGTTTAGTAGGCGGCATTGCCTCAACCTTGTTCTACCATAAGAAAAAAACAATCTCCGCTGATCTCGTCTTAGAAAATGTAAAAGCTGCTTTTTTAAAAGAAGGACCGATTGAAGGTTCGTGGATTGAGTTTGAGAAAAAGCCCTTGCGGAAATTCGCCATCCACTCCAAAACATATACTGGAGGAATTTGCCGCATTGAAGACGACGGCATTGTTCAATACGAATTCACTGCAGATGCCTACACAGGAACTGTCATTGACATCCAACGATTAAAAGATTAAAAAGATTGTTACAAAAGCACTTATTTGCTTTTGTAACAATCTTTTTTTCTTCTCATTTGTTTTTTGTAAAAGGGATGTTTATTTTATGTCAAAAAAATCAAATCAATGATGAATAAATACTCAAAAATCGAATGTTTTCTGCATGGAAATCACCTCAAATCTTTACTTATCAACGTTTGTCCACTTTTTTCATAAAAAAGATTAGACATTTTTTAAAAATTGATAAAAGAATAATCATTTCTAACGATTTTTTAATTTCTCCTTTTCATTTTTACATTATACTGAGAGTATTGCTAAAAATGAAAAGGAGCGTGTCAAATGAAGAAATCTGTTTTATTTACTTCATTACTTGTATTATCAAGCTTAGCTTTAGCGGCCTGCGGCGGTGGCAGTGACGATAAAGGAGCAAGCAACGGCGGCAGCGACAACCAAGTATACACAATGGTTGAATCCCAAGAAATGCCTAGTGCCGATCCGTCCCTTGCGACAGATGAAGTGAGTTTTACCACTTTAAATAATGTCTACGAAGGAATCTATCGTTTAGATAAAGACAACAAACCCGCGCCTGCTGGTGCAGCCGAAAAAGCGACTGTTTCAGAAGACGGTTTAGTTTACAAAGTTAAATTACGTGAAGAATCAAAATGGTCTGATGGCAAACCAGTTACTGCTGCAGATTACGTTTACGGTTGGCAACGAACAGTGGACCCTGCCACTGCTTCAGAATATGCCTACATGTTTGAACCAGTAAAAAATGCTGAAAAAATTTCTAAAGGGGAACTACCTAAAGAAGAATTGGGCATTAAAGCAATCAATGATCATGAATTAGAAATCACTCTAGAAACAGCAACACCATATTTTGACGATTTATTGGCTTTCCCTTCTTTCTTGCCACAACGTCAAGATATCGTTGAACGTTTTGGTAAAGATTATACAAAGAGTAGCGATAAAGCAGTCTACAATGGTCCGTTTACGCTAACTGAGTTTGATGGTCCCGGAACAGATACTAAATGGTCTCTAACTAAAAATGAAGAATATTGGGACAAAGAGACTGTCAAGTTAGATAAAGTCGCTATCAACGTGGTGAAAGAAGCCCCAACTGCCTTAAATCTTTATGAAACTGGTGAAGTGGATGATACGTATTTATCTGGCGAACTGGCCCAACAAATGCAAAACTCGCCTGACTTGGTCCAATTAAAAGCCGCTTCTTCTTTCTATTTAGAAATGAATCAAGCAGATGAAAAATCACCATTGACCAACGCAAACTTACGTCGTGCTATGTCTTATGCCATCGATCGCGATTCATTAGCTAAAAACATTTTAGCCAATGGCTCTCTTCCTTCACAAGGCTTCGTTCCTGTGGATGTCGCGAAATCACCAAAAACGGGTGAAGACTTTGTTAAAGAAGCTGGTAGCGACAAATTAGTCAAATACGACAAGAAAAAAGCTGTGGAATACTGGAACAAAGCGAAACAAGAACTTGGTGTTTCCAACTTAACGGTTGATTTAATGGTAGACGACTCTGAAGGCGCTAAAAAAATGGGCGAATATCTTCAAGGATCACTGTCTGATACTTTGGAAGGCTTAAAAGTAACTGTGACGCCTGTCCCTATGGCTGTTCGCTTAGATCGTACCTTAAAAGGGGATTTCCAAATCGCTGTTCGTGGTTGGAGTGCCGACTATTCAGACCCAATTAACTTCTTAGATTTATTAGAAAGCTCAACTTCTAATAACCGTGGACGTTACAGCAATCCTGAATACGATAAATTCATTGCTGCGTCCAAAACCACAGATGTTAACGATCCTGAAAAACGCTGGGAAGATCTAATCAACGCTGAAAAAACAGTAATTGCTGATATGGGTGTTGTGCCAATTTACCAAAAAGCAGAATCACACTTACGTGCACCAAACGTGAAAGAAATTATTTATCATCCAACAGGTGCTAAATACGACTTCAAGTGGGCGTATAAAGAATAATCACTCGATTAAATTTAGAAAAAGATTTGGAACAATAGCGATTTTGGCTATTGTTCCAAATCTTTTTTATATAATCCCGATTAAAGAACCTAACAACCCAAAAATCACAGTAAAAATAATTAAAGCAATCGGCGTGCGTCCTTTTTTCAACATAATAAAACAAAACAGCGTAAACACTAACGGTAATAAATTGGGCATGATTGTATCAAACAATTGTGTTTGAAGGTCTAACTTAGTGTCTTTCAAGCGAAAAACAAAAGTTGTCGTTAATTGTACACTCTTCGGAATCAACGCGCCCACCACGGAAATTCCTACAATTGTTGCTGAACGAGATAATTTTTTAGTACTTTCGCTTAAAACTGAAATTGCTTTGACGCCCATTTTATAACCTAGATTAATTAACCCAATTTTGGCAGCCATATACGGAATATTAAATAACAACAAGAAAACAATTGGTCCTAAGATATTGCCTTCTAATGATAGTTGTGAACCAATCGCTGCTGCAATCGGCAAAACGGTTAAATAAAATAACGCATCCCCAATTCCGCCTAACGGGCCCATCAACGCTGTTTTAATCGCTTGAATGGATTTTGGTGATTCTTTTGACTCTTCCATTGCAATAATCACACCATGCATGAACGTCACCAATTGTGGATTCGTGTTCATAAATTGTAAATGATTTTCCAAAGAAAGAGCTAAGTCTTCTTTATCACGATGAATCTTTTTCAATCCTGGAATTAATGAGTAGGTCCAGCCGCCTGCTTGCATTCTTTCATAATTAAATGAAGATTGTAGCAGATACGAACGGAACATTATTTTTTTTAACTCTTTTTTTGTTATTACTTTTTCGGATATCGTATCATTATATGTTTCTTCAGATGCCATCTTCTTCAAACCCTCCATTATTATTTGATGCAGTGACTGTATTATTTCTTTGTGCGTAAAATTCATATAAAGCAATTGCGACAGCTAAACCTGCAACCGCTAATGTATCTAATCCTAAATAGGCAGCCATAACAAACCCAAAAATAAAGAACGGTACGTAGGATGTTTCCCACATCGTTTTTAATAACATGGCGAAACCTACTGCTGGCATCATACCACCTGCAACGCTCAAGCCATGAATACTCCATTCGGGTAGAATAGAAATGAAACTAGATGCTTTATCAGCACCAAAGAAAATACATAAAAATACTACAAAAAAATAACAAATGAATAAAACGATTGGTAAAAAACTAGACATTCTTTCGATGCCTCTTGTATCTGCTTTTTTTGCATAAGCATCAAATTTATGCATAATTGGTGACATCGCTGTATATAACAAGGTAATTAACGCTTGCGCTGCAACTGCGAAAGGAACAGCCAACCCTACGGTCACTTGTGGGTCAGATTTTGTGATAATTGCTAACGCTGTTCCAATAACTCCCCCAATTACTACGTTGGGTGGTTGCGCACCGCCGATTGCTACTGCACCAATCCAAACTAACTCTAGCGTTGCTCCAGTGATTAACCCTGTGTTGACATCTCCCAATATTAAACCAACAATCAGCCCTGTAACAATCGGACGATGAATATGTGTCTGTAAGACAAGCTTATCAACCCCTGCTATCCCAGCCCAAATTCCTACCAAAATTGCCTGTACTAACATTTTTTTCCTCCTATTAGACTTCGTCTACTTTTTATAAACTGTTTCACCATTTACTAAGGTTTCTAGCACTTCGTATTTCTCATCAATAATTGTAAAATTACCTAAAAGCCCTAGTTTGATTTCTCCCATAGATTCGTTCACATTCAATAAACGAGCTGGATTTTTCGTGACTGAATTAATAGCAATCACTTCTGGAAGTAATGCTTTTTCAACAAGGTTGCGAACCATATTATTTAAATGGTTCGTACTTCCAGCTAACTTGCCATTCGCTAAACGGACCACATTTTGTTCATCAATAACCATTTCAATCCCTTTTTCTGGTTTTGGATAAACGCCTGGTTGACACCCTTTGGCCCAGATAGAATCTGTCACAGCAATTAAATAGTCCTTGCCTTTTAGTTTGGCTAACACACGTACTAATGAATAATCAACATGTACCCCATCAGCAATAATTTCAGCAAACGTTTCCTCACTATCCAAAGCAGCAACTACTGCGGTTGGTTTCCGGTGACTGATATCTTCCATTCCATTAAACGTATGGGTAAAACTTTTTGCACCTGCTTCGACAGCTGCCATTGCTTGTTCATAGGTTGCAGCCGTATGGCCAATTGAAATGACTACATCATGTTCATGACAATATGTAGTCAAGGCATTCTCTACATCATTTTCTGGTGCCAACGTCATTAATTTTATGTGCCCTTTTGCTAACTCTTGCCATTTTTTAAATGTCTCAACGGATGGTTTTACTAATAACTCTGGATTATGAGAGCCACGAAATTCTTCAGAAATCATTGGTCCTTCCGCATGAATCCCTAAGATTTGTGCTCCGTTGGTTCCTTGGTCTTCCTCAATAAATGAACCAATCACTTCAAATGAATGTTCCAAGTCTTTTGGAAATGTTGTTGACGTTGTTGGTAAAAAAGCTGTAATCCCTTCTTCTGGAAGGTAAGCTTGCCACTCTTTGATAAATTCATGATTGGCATGATTGGCATCCCCACTATGCCAACCATGATCATGAATATCAATAAATCCTGGAAGAATGCGCTTTTCTCCGTATTCTTTGTCGACAGCTTTTTCATTGTACGGTAGAATTGCAACAATTCGTTGTTCTGACACTTCAACTTGAGCTGGTTGAAATTGTTCGTTAATCCATACGTTTTTACTTTGAATAATCATTCTTCCCACTTCTTCTCTTCAAAATTATTGTCCAACATTACTTTTTTATGAAAATAATGCATCTAAACTTTCTTCTGGCGTTAACGGTACACGTTGAATCGAAAGTTTAACACCTAATTCTTGTAGCTTTTTAAAGGCGTCTACATCTGTTTTATTAACGGCAACAGCGGTAGCTACTTGTTTTTTGCCTTCTTCCATATGCATATTACCAATGTTTAATTTTTCAATTGGCACACCACCTTCTACCAAGCGCAATGCATCAACAGGATTATCAACTAACAGAAAAATCTTTTGTCTTTCTGAGGCTTTATGAATGACCTCAATCGTTTTCTTAATGGAAAAAAAACGGGTTTGTACTTCTGCAGGGGCCGCCATGTTTAACAATTGTTGGCGCATTGTATCCTCAGAAATTGCATCATTTGCGACTAAAATTAAGTTAGCGCCTAAAGAACCGTTCCATTGTGTTGCGACTTGACCATGAATCAAGCGATTATCAATTCTTGTTAATAAAATATTCGGCATAGTGCTTCCTCCTCTTTTCTAATTGGTTAGATTCCGTCTGCTTCTTCTTGAGTATTTGCTTGTGGTTGTTCTAGTTTTTTATGAACAATCCCATCTCTGGCTGAATCTGTGACCATTGAAACAAAATCTTCTACGTTCGTGCTGATTGTGCGTAATGCAAGCCCTTCAAGAACCATCGGTAAATTTGTTCCTGCTAGCACTTCAACATTTGGATAATTACTTGCGACAGTCATTGAAATTCTAAACGGTGTGCCACCTAAAAGATCAGTTAAAATGACCACTGCTGGACACGCCTCCAGCATAGAGTCAACGGCTTTACGGATGTTTGACTCTAATACATCAAGCCCTGTATCATTGAAAAAAGGGACCGCCTGAATATTTGGTTGTTCTCCTGCAATCATACTAACTGATTGATGCATTCCAGTTGAAAATACTCCATGTCCCGTTAAAATAAGACCTATCATTTATTCTTTCTCCCCTAACTATTTACTGAACTTACTATTTAATTGGATAAGCAGAACTTATTCCTCAAAGAGTGTAACAATTCTTGTGACAATTGAGTATGCTTTCCCATGATTTTGGACGATGATTTCTATTTAAGAACACGTCCCTATACAGATACAAGGCGTCCCAACTTAAATATGCTTTTGAAAAAATGCTCGATTACAACCGTTAACCCAAACGAGCCAACAAATGTACCCATATACAACACAAGAATAACCAAGCTGACTGGTTGATTGGTTAAAAACGGATGGACCAGTTTCAAGACCAATTGAAAAACAAAAACATTCGCTAAATAACTACGATACGCATAAGTGGCTATCCATTTAACCATTGGTAAAAGACGAATCTTTTTGGCTATTCCTTGTGTTCCCAAATAAAAAACCAACCCGATAATCAGTAAACTATAGGCACTTTGAAGAAGATCCAAATAAGGTAGATCGTTCGGTGTCATCTGTGTTCCATCAAATAAATTCCCTTGGACTGCCTGCCAAAAAATAAAAAGAAATAACAAAAATAGCGCCACCCTCGTCTTTTTTAAGAAAGTAAAAATTGCCCCCTGATACTTCGCTGCGATGACCCCGAAAATACCATAAATGAGATAACTAAGCCCTGAACGATCTATTAAGTACCAAAGAGAAGTTTCTGCATATGGAAAAATCATTTTCTGGTACCAGAAGCACCAAAGGATATGCGCACCGATTGTAAAAAAGACAATTGGTAAAATCACTTTTTTGTTTTTTGTAATTCTGGTTGCCAACCAAATAAAATACGGCATAAATAATTGGAATTGCAACATCATTACGGCATACCATAGATGTGCCGCGCCATCACCACTGAGAACTTTTCCTAGAAATCCTAGGGGCGTTTCATAGGGCATTCGTTGTTGTAAACTAGGAAAAGCATATAGATAGAGACTGGACCAGACCACATAAGGAAGCACCAATTCATAAAATTTTTCCTTTAAAAATTCAAGATACGATTCAGCTTGACTCTTTAACACCATGTTGTAAATAATTGCAAAAATAAACATGGGTGCCGAATATTTAGACATTCGGTAAAAACTACCGATTGAATTCATTGCTTCCGTTTGCGGAGAATGTGTCAACACGTATGATAAAACCGTTTGTAAAATAACTGATGCTACAGCGAAAACTTTTAAAAAATCACTGATATTCAGATTTATTGGTTGTTCTTTACTCATGTACGTCCTCTTTCTTTCAATAATTTAGCGTGTAAGTAAGCGCTCGGATTAAGAACTTACTCACACGCTATTCACGCTTCTTTGATTTACATTGCTAGCGATTCATAATTGGCTAACAAGATGCCGCGTTCTTCAATCGCTTCTTTGACTTCTTGGGACGTTAATATTTCCACTTCACGAATTCGAGGCATACAATACCCTGATTGCTTTTGTAAAATAGTATCGATAAACGCAGGATGACAATTGATTTCAAAGACCTCTCCTTCACTACAAACAACCATATCAAGCAATTGCAAGATGGTTTCAGTTGAAATCGCCTTGTCATAAAATTGGTACAACATTTCATCTGGCGTGCGAACATCCTGATATAACTCTAAATAGTCTTTTGTTTCAATACTTCTTGAAGCGTTACGTAAAGGTAATTGATATTTGCGAGCAAGTGCCAAAGCCACACCTAATAACTTTTTATTTTTTCCGTGAACGTTATGATGAGAATCAATATGATCAGGGCGTCTACCACTTTTCATAAATGAAATAATTTGAGCATCCCATTCGTTATAAACCTCTTCTAAATTGACTTTTTCTTCAAAAATCGATTGATGCCAAAAATAACCAGCTTCATCTACTAAGGAAGGAACCATTTCTCGAGGTAAAATAGGTTTTGCTTGGTTCAATGTCAATGTTAAATGGACACCGATAGCTAAAGTCGGTGCACTGATTCGAGCACTCTCCATGGCCTCTAAAAAATAAGGAGAAGTTGGTAATGCAGTTGTTGAAGTAACCACGCCACGTTTGTGTGCTTCAATGATTCCTTGCGTTACCGCTGGCGTGTAACCAAAATCATCAGCGTTGATAATTAATTTTTTATTGCTCATTTTTCCCCACTCTCTCTTCTGTTTCATGAATTTTTAGTTGTTTCTCTAATTGATTGTAGCTAAGTAGCGCCTTTTTTTATAGCTAGTTTTCTGATTGAGTGCTATAATCTACAAATAAGACCATGTCCCTAAAAAAGGACATTACGTTCACAAATGACAGGAGGGATCAGCATGCTGTTTTTAACCTATGATCCACAATTAAATCCAACAGAATTAGAGATTTACAAGTATATTAGCCACAATATTGAAAAAGTTCCTTATATGACAATTCGAGAATTAGCAGATGAAATTCATTTCAGTAAAACGGCAATCTGGCGTTTTTGTCAAAAATTCGAGTGTGAAGGCTATACAGATTTTAAATTTAAATTGAAGAATTATCTAAGCGAACGAAAAAAAACAGCCCAACCAAAATCTTTAGATGAAACAATGCTGATTCATTTTTTGCAACGCTCATCAGAAGAATTATTAGAAGGACGGATTGTTCAAGCTGCGGAATTACTGGCAAAAAAAGAATTTGTTCTTTTTATTGGCGAAGGAACGTCCAAAGTCCTAGCTGAATTTGGTGAAATTTATTTTTCCAGTATCTACAATTTATCTGCTTCTGTATCCCACCTTTTTTCCCATCCCGTTAGCAAATTATCCGAAGAAACGGCTAAAAAAGTGGGCGTTATCGCCTTATCAGTTTCGGGTGAAACACAAAAAGTTCGGCAAAATATTGATTATTTTATCGAAATGGGGATTGATGTAATTGCTATTACAAATAGTGAAAAAAGCACGATTGCTCAACTTTCAACAGTCACCATCCCCTACTATATAACAACCGAGAAAAGTTCCATTGCAGACGTAACGTCCCAACTACCTGCACTATTCTTAATAGAAAAGTTGGCGAAAACTGTTTCAACGATGTTAAATGAGTGTCCATAATCACTGCAAAAAAAGGAAGGAACTAGCCATTCGTTTTGCTAGTTCCTTCCTTTTTAATTCTTCTATACTTATTTATACTGACACGTTTCTAAATGATCATTCACCAATCCCGCCGCCTGTAAAAAGGAATAGACTGTCGTGGCACCTAAAAATTTAAATCCTCGTTTTTTTAACGCTCGACTAATCTGTTGCGATAATTCCGTGGAGGCTGGAACCTCTTCTGGGTGCTGCCAGTGATTAACGATTGGTTGCTGATCGATAAAGTTCCAGAGGTAGCGATCAAAGGAGCCAAATTCTGCCTGAATTTCTTGAAAAACTTGCGCATTCGTAATGGTCGCTTGAATTTTTAAACGATGACGAATCACACCAGGATTTGCTAGTAAAGCTAAAATTTTTTCCTCATCATATCGCGCAATTTTCCGATAATCAAACGCATCATAAGCTGCTCTAAGCGTTTCTCGTTTATTCAAAATAATCGCCCAGCTTAAGCCTGCTTGCATACTTTCCAAGGTCAATAACTCAAATAACTGTTGCTCTTCATGAACTGGACGTCCCCATTCATCATCATGATAGGCTTGCATCTCTTCAGTTGTATTCGTTGCCCAAGTACATCGCTCCATTGTCCTGCCTCCTTTTATTTGCTAAAAAAGATGCGAACAAAGGGTACTGCCTGTTGTTCCACACCTTTTCTTATTCCTAATAAAATGCCCAGAAGTTTAACGCTTCATTCATCACTTCTTCGGCTGTAAATGTCCGTTTTGAATGGCCCTTTTCTTCTGAATCGTTTGGATCATTAATCCAGAAATCGCCTTTTTCATCCACACCACTCATCACCATAATGTGACCAGTTGTAGTGAAATAGCCCGGTTTTACAGAAATAATGACTGGATGACCCTCCTTCAAGAAAGCTGCCACTGTTTCAATATCCCCAATTTCTTGACAGTTATAGCCTTTCATTTCAGCATATGCACTAAAAATAGACCACGCCGTCCCTTGTCCTTCCATAAAGAAGTCATTTTTTGCCCAAGCTAACACATCCAGAGGGGTAACTTCTTGGTGATCCATGTATGAACCAACCATTGCAAGCGACACAATCGCACAGCCATTAATTTCGATTGTATTCGGCTTATCCACATTGCCAAATCCGTATGCGGTGTCTTTCCATTTAGCATCTGTCTGCAATTCTAACGGCAAATCCAGATGTCCATTATATTGCTTCTTTTCAATTTCTTGATTGACCTGTTGTCCATAGCTTAAAGGTTTGACTTTTTTCTCAATTTTAACTGGTGCTGGTTCTTTTGTTTTACTTGATTCAGCACTAGCTTTGACATATGAATCATCAAACCAACTTGAAAACCCACCTGATTTCATCGGCGAAAACTGCGCTAACAACCCGCCAAAGCCAAACGATACCAACAACACCGTGAGAACTTTTTTTTGGTAACCTGATGGTTTTTTTGACATACTATTCATCCTTTTCTATCTATTGACTACATCCGATAATCTTATGTATTTCTTATATGCTCACACATTATACTACTTTCTTTTTCGAAAAACAGAAACGTTGGTAAATTCTCATAATTATTGAAGGCGAACATATTTTCTTGAATTTTATCACAAAATTAGGTAAAATACAGGTAATTAGTCATTTGAGTTTTATTCTATTTTATTCGTAAAGGAGGCAGAAGAATGGATCAACATAAAGCTACCATCAAGAGCATTTCTAAACTGATTACGCTCTCTTCCCAACATTTCTTTTCGGCATTTTTAGAAGATTCTCAAGATCAAAAGAATAAAGAAAAGGAACGCAGTGCGCTTTTACAAGAGCTCCAAGTCGCTGCCGCCCAAAAATCCTTAGTGGTCTTACAATTGAAAGAAGTCCCTACAGCGCATAAATTCGAAACGGTGATCGGCTGGATTGTCTCAAAAAATATTTCGGACAATATCGTTGTTCGTTTACAAACGGATGAACAACAGTTGCGCATGATTCCTGTTGCTTCTGTCATGAAAGTCAGCACGTTAGCCAATCGTCACCAACGTCAAATTCACTAGAATATTGAAGTCTTTATAAAATAAATGGAAACCACCAACCCTGGCGATTGCAGGTTGGTGGTTTCTTTTATTTATGACTTTAGTCAAAATCCCATGAAACTTCTGACTTAGGACTCAACTTATTTCTTAGGAACAAATAATTGCGGTGCTACTTTTGCCAATAAGCCTAGAACTAGACTTACATACAAACAATTGACGACGGTACTTGTACCGTTTAGAACAAAGGAATAGAGATATGGGCTCATTCCTTCTGGTGCATACATGCCCCAAACCAATACCCCCGCCCAAAAATGCCAAAACCAACGGGCGAAGACTGCGACAACACTTCCTAAAATAATCGTACGAATGGCTGATTTTAAACGATTCGCTTGAAAATACAGTTGAATTTTTCTAGCGAATACGCCACCCATTCCTCCAAACGCAAAAGCAAAGGGATATTCAAAAATAATCTGTGGAACGGACAAGAAATTTTTCATGGCTGTACCGAGAATAATATTTAACATGCCCCAAACAAAGCCTGCTGCAACTCCAGGAAGCAACCCACGACGAAACGAATAAAGAACTAATGGGACCATTCCCAACGATAGGTCCAAGCCACTATTGGCAAATTCAATCGGTAAAAAAGAGAGGGCCATTGCCATTGCTGCGACGACTGTTCCTTCTACCCAAATACGTAAATCCATTTTTCTAGCCAAACAAATTTCCTCCTATGTTCTGACGCTCTCAACCACTAATACATCGTTATTTTACCATAGGGACTTTAGAAAAACACGTTTGTCGAACAAGCAAAAAAATAGCTGATCAGCATTTAAGGGAATCAACTCCTACTCAAACGCATGCCAGCTACTTTTTATCCATTAATCGTCCCGCTCAGTTGTCAAAATTTTACCAGAATGAGCATCGATTTTTACCTCTATTTTTTGTTGGCCCTCTTTCACTTTCACTTCCCAATAGGTGATTCCTAATTCTTTCTCTAACTTCCAATCTGTTGCCTGGCCGACTTTCGCTTCTTTTTCAGCCAAAGTTGTGGCTTGTTCTCTGGAAATGATATTTGTTAAATCAAGTGCCTCTTCTTGCATTTTAACGCCATTTTGTTCATCGGCATCCAAGGTTTCGACTTTTTCTTTTGTGAATTCGCCTGTTTCTGCGTTCACTTCAACTTGATATTCTTTTTGCTGATCCACGCCTTCTATTTCATAAAAATAACGTCCAAAATCTGTATCTAACTGCAGACTTGTTATTTTAGCTTCTGGATATTTTTTCTCAAATGCTGTCGTTACTTTTTCTAAAGAGACAGCTACCGCACTTGTCTTCTCTGATGTCGTCGTTGCTTCTTGTTGTACGGATGAACTTGTTTCAGTAGTTGATATTACTGTTTCTTTTTGTTCATTTGTTGATGAAACAGCTGTGGGTGTTTTGGATGTACAGCCAGCTACCAAAAAGAGTGCCAAGCCAGTCATAGAGCCATAGAGTATTTTTTTCATTAAACAACCTTCTTTCCTTTTTATCATTTTATTATACTTGATTTCTCATCCAAATCATAGCTACAAAAAAAAGCCCTACTTTAGTTGATAAAGTTAGAGCTCTCTCAGCCTTCATGGGCCAACATAAAAATTTCACCGAAATCATTCTCTTGTTCAATGTGCCAAATGCGTTTTTCACTATTATAGACAAGCGTTGCCAAAATTTCTTCTTTTTGGTAAGAGGTATTTTTCATCTTGCTAAGTGAATCTTCCACCAAGTAAATAGGAATCCGATATTCTTCTTTATCCACTTCCGTTTGTTGGAAGCAAAAAATAACACCTTCTTGCAAGATACCTTTCATATTTTTAAGTAATTCAGGACTTAATTTTTCGACAGGCGTATTTCGTTTAAAGAAGGCCTTTTTCTGGTTGACTTTCTCTAAAACAACACGTGTAATTTTATCAGCAAAGATTCGATAAAATTCATCAATATAACGATAATAGACACGCGTCATCTGATCTGCAAATTCAAAAAAGACAAAATCATTTTGTAGCTTATAAAAGAAAGGCGAATGCAAACTATTCTTCATGTGTCCAAAATAAAGAAGTTCCGAAATTTCTAATGGCGTTAGCTCTTTTAGCATCGTCACATCGGAAAAGTCAATCCATTTAATTTCTTCAGTCATCCAACGACGTTGTAGCGATTGAAAATAGCGATTGACGCTTTCTTCTCCGCGAATAATTTTCAAGCCTGAATGCATATCGTATTCGCCAGCTTCGGCAGAAGGATCTAATAATAGTAAGTTCTGTGGATGATGCACAATTGAACGAACAAAATCGGAATGGGTAATTCCTTTAGATAAAACCGCGTTGCTGGTTACATCTATATGTACATAAATTAAATCAAGCAAATTCCCATCTCCCCTCTACTAGCCTCCTTACCATTTTACAATATTTTCAAAAGAAAAGCTTGTTTCTTTTACTTTAAAATTCCATTACAAAATGAGGATTTTTTTGAAAAATCAATCGATTCAGTTGTTTTTTATTAAATCAAGGTCCGGTCTGCTTACCTATTCCCCGAAGAAAATAAATAGGTTTTTCAAATAAATTGTGGTAAACTTGATACATTAAAAGGAGGGAGAATATGCGCCCAAAAGAGAAAAAAAGAGGAAAAAATTGGTTAATCAACAGCTTATTAGTTTTACTATTTATCATTGGCTTGGCCTTAATTTTTAACAATCAGATACGCAGTTGGGTGGTTCAACAAAATAGCCGCTCGTACGCCGTTAGCAAGTTGAAACCAGCTGATGTGAAGAAAAATATGGCTCGTGAAACAACGTTTGACTTTGATTCAGTTGAGTCCTTGAGCACAGAAGCGGTGATGAAAGCCCAATTTGAAAACAAAAACTTACCTGTGATTGGTGCCATTGCGATACCAAGTGTCGAAATTAATTTGCCCATTTTTAAAGGATTGTCAAATGTCGCTTTATTAACTGGTGCCGGGACCATGAAAGAAGATCAAGTCATGGGGAAAAACAATTATGCCTTGGCTAGTCATCGAACGGAAGATGGTGTTTCCTTATTTTCACCTTTAGAAAGAACCAAAAAAGACGAACTCATTTATATCACTGATTTATCTACTGTTTATACATACAAAATAACTTCTGTAGAAAAAATCGAACCAACTCGTGTTGAGTTAATTGATGACGTTCCTGGTCAAAATATGATTACCTTAATTACCTGTGGCGATTTACAAGCAACGACGCGAATTGCTGTTCAAGGAACATTAGCAGCAACGACGCCTATTAAAGACGCCAACGACGATATGTTGAAGGCTTTCCAATTGGAGCAAAAAACCTTAGCCGATTGGGTGGCTTAATAAAAAAATCCTTGAAAAGTTTTGACACTTTTCAAGGATTTTTTGCTTTATTTCGTCACTTGACGTTCTTGCTGTTTCAGACGAGCAAAACCATAACGAATACCTGCAAATAATAAAACTAACGGAGATAAGAAAACAGAGATCATTAACCATTCACTTGTATACATACTACTAAAAGATAAATGATACGTGACAGCATACACTAGCGGCAGACTCATTATCAACAATAAATAATACAAACTCAATTCAAAAACATAGGATAAATAACTACTGTTCATCTTACTTCCCTCCTGTCTCTTTTTCCCTGAACAATTTGTTAACACTATTGTACCAAGGGGAAACAGAAAGTACTATCGGACTATAGTCCTAATCTTTCAGCTGTGCTTTTATTTTTTTCAACCATTCTGAGGTACCTGCTTCCACTAAGCGGTAAGTTTCCTCAAAATCACCAGTATAATAAGGATCAGGTACGTCCATGGTTTCTTTACCAGCCACAACTTCCATAAATAAATGAATCCGCCATTGCTCTTCTTGAGGAGCTAATGCTTTTAAATCGGCCACATTATTCGCATCCATCCCAATGATATAATCATATTTTTTAAAATCACTTGGCTGGATTTGTGTCGCCCGCATTCCTTGATAGGAAATTCCTTGTTGCTCCAAAATTTTTCTGGTTCCCTTATGTGGCTGACTGCCAACTTCCCAGTGACTAGTAGCTGCTGAAAATACTTGAATAGTCGATTCTAAACCGGCTTGTTGGACTTTCTGACGAAAAATCGCTTCTGCCATTGGCGAGCGACAAATATTGCCTAAACAAACAAATAACACAGTTACCACAACATTTCACTCCTTCATAAAACTTTTTATCCTTCACACATTACTCATTGGCTTCTTGTTCATACAAATGATAAGCCATAAATTCTGTATCTTTCGCTAAACGGAATAATTGCGTCGCCATTTCCAAAGGAGTCTGAGGATATTCCTCAAGAATCCATTTCGTTAAGACGCCACTACATCCATAGGAAAAGAAATTCGCATAAAATTGTTTGTCTTTATCTGTTAAATGATTCTCAACATCGACTTGTTCAAATAATGATATAAATAAGCGATTGGTCGAAGCGGAAAAAACATTAAGAAGAACTTCTGAATCTGAGGTCACCGTTGTATAGTAGAAATGGCTCTTCTCTTTAATCGCTTTTAATAACTTCAGGGCTTGTTCCTCCCAGTTTTCCAAACAAATATCTGTTTCTAAGTAAATCAATGCATCGTGACGATAAATCCAACGTAATAAATCATATTTATCTGTAAAGTGATAATAAAATGTTTGGCGATTCAAGCCCACTTTTTTGGTAATATCTTGGACACTTATTTTACGAAAATCCTTTTGTTCACATAATTCTATTAAAGCTGAAGCGATTGCTTGTTTTGTATCGTGCGTTCCGCTCATGCTGATTCCTCCGCTCCTAATATGTATATACCTCTATAATTGCAAAAAAACGGCCAGATTACAATATTTTCAGATACATTTTATGCATATATTTAAAATTAAATGAATAAAAAAAGCGGCAACTAACGATTTTTGTTAGTTACCACTCCTTGTTATCAATTATTAATAGATGACTATTTAGCCTGGAAAACGCCATACAACAGCGCGGAATCCTGCTGGTGGTGCTGGTGACCAGTTAGAGTTAGAAGAAACATAACCAGAACCTCCTGGGTTGTTCGCTTCAACGATTTGGACACTTCCACCACTTACACCTGTAACTAAGACAGTATGCACGCCACCAATCCAGCTATCTGGACTATAGGCACTTTCATATTGAACAACATCGCCTGGTTGCACGTTACTCCAGCTAACTTGTGTTGCGCCAGAAGCAACATAGCCACTGTTTGGACCACCATAACCGAAGTTAATACCGCCTGCCGCTAGCCAGCGACGAACAGATACTAAACATTCGCCTGGCTGATTCCAACCTGTTGCATAAGAATTACCAACATCTGCTAAAGCTGCATTAATTGCGGCTTGTTTTCCTGAAGTCACGCCACCATTCCCTGGTTTTGCTTCATTACCTTTTTCAGGAGTCGTTGGGTTAGTTACAGGAACTTCTTTTTCTTTTTCAGGTGTTGCTGCCACAGGTGTTGTTACAACACTTTCTGTTTCAGTACTTGAAGTTGTTGTTTCTTGCGTTGTGGTACTTTCAGTAGTTGTTGATGATTCTACTGCTGGTGTTGCGGCTTTTTCTTCAGCGGCTGATGCTGCTGCCTCATTGGCTGCTTTTGTTGCTTGCGCTTGCTCTGCTGCCGCTTTTTGTGCTGCGGCTTGTGCTTGCGCTGCCGCTTGTTCTTCTGCTTTTTTAGCAGCTGCACGTTGGCGTGCTTGTTCTTCTGCTAAACGTTTTTCCGCTTCTTTTTTCTGTTTAATGAAGCCGTCTTTTTTCCCTTGTTCTTCAGAACGTTGCGCTTCTAAATCATTTTTAGCCACTTCTTGTTGAATCTTCAATGTTTTTAATGATTCTGTTTTGTCATTTAGTTCTTTTGTTGCTGCTTCTAATTCAGCAATTTGTTTTTCAACATTCTTTGTTTTCTTTTCAACAGTCGCTTTGTCTTCTTTTTGTTGTTCTAGTAATTCATTGTTGGCGCTCATCATTGTTGAGACCGCTTGAACGCGACCAATTGCATCTGCTACTGAATCTGCATCTAAGACAGCATCAATAATTGAATCACTTTGACCATTCACTTGGACATCGCGTGCTTGTTTTGTCATTTGTACTTCACGTTTTTGAATACGGACATTCAAATCAGAAATTTCACTATATAATTTAGATACTTCTGATGATAGCTTGTTCTTTTTAGCTGTTAATGTATCGATTTGTTTGGCCGTTTCAACCATATCATTTTCAATCGCGGCAACTTTTGCTTCTGCATCTGACATTTGGCTAGTTAACGCATTAATTTTTTGATCTTGTTGTTGAATCTTTGTATCGTATTCATCTGCAAATGCTGCGGATGGCAACGCTACGCTTGTTAATGTAATGGAACATACCATTAGAGCCGATAATACACTTTTCTTCAATCTGTTGTCCTCCGAAAATCCTTTTTTGTTAAGCTTTTTTATTATTTATTAAAATTTGAATAAATTTCTCTTTTTCAACGATAGAGCAATTGTAGCATAGCTGTATGTCACTGAGATAATATGGATGTTACAGTAATATTTCAATTTTCTTCTTGTAAATGACAAAAAAAAGCTTCACTTTTTTCACAACTTTCTTCAAGGCTCCAGGGTAAGCTTCTCATCGTTTTGTTATTTAAAGAAAATAAAAAAAGCGAAAAATGCTAACAAATGAGCATTTTTCGCAAACGAACAAAATTTCCAATTTTTATTTTACGGAAAACAGTTTTTTCAGCGGATAAGATAAAATAACATACCACACCATGTTCAATAGCAGTGTAGGGCCCAACACACGTGTAATAAATAAAATTGGGCTGACATCCGCTAAATGAAAGGCCACTTGAATCAGTACCGCAATCAGTTCATACAACGTGGTAAAAATAACGATCCCAAAAAAACCAGTTAGTAAATTTGTTTGAATTACTTCTTTAAATGTATACATCAACATAACCGAAAGCGTCAGTGCGACTGTATAAATCCCGATAATGCCAATGTAGTAGCTATCGCAAATGAAGCCTAAAATTAACGAAGTAATTAATAAATAACGTTTAGAAAAATTAGGAACGGCAAACATAAACGCAAGTAATAACAGATGAGAACTGGCGAAGTAAACATTGCTTGTCCACGTTTCAAAAGACTTTGTTAAATGAGCATCAATTAACATTAAGAAAAACAAGAGAATAGGTGTGACGTATTTTAAATACTCTTTCCGAATCATTCGCTTTCCCCTGCCGATCTTTTCACGACCGTCACAACAGAGATACCATAGACATCCGCATAAGGTTTCACATACACTTCACGATCTAAACCAAAACTATCTGGTTTCACTTTAATAACTGTCCCTACCGCTAAATCGGCTGGGGAATTACCACCTAAGCCAGAAGTCTGAACGACATCGCCTTCTTTCAGCGTAGCATCGCCAGTTAATTGTGACACAATTAATGCATTTGTCTTATTGTCGTAATTTTTAAGTAAACCAAACGATTCGCCATTTGCGGAAGTTACTCGCACAGGGAAATGGTTCGAGTTGACATTTTTAGACGTTAGTAGTTCCACTTTTGCAGTCGTTGCATTGACTTCAATAACACGCCCCACTAACCCTTTTTGCGCCATGACCGCCATGCCCGCTTCAATGCCGTCATTGGTTCCTTTATCGATAATTAATAAGTCTTGCCAAGTATCAGGCGAACGCGTAATGACATTCGCAGTTACTTTTTCATAGTTGGCCAACGTTTCGTTCAGATTCAATTCTTGTTTTAAACTATCAATTTCGCGTTTATAGTTATTGTTTTGGACAGCTAATTCATTATAGCTATCAATTTTTTCTTTTAGACGTTCGTTTTCTTTAAACGTGTTAATTAAATTGCCCATTGAAGACAAGCCGTTTTCCACCACACGAGCTGGAAAAGAAATCACACGATCCACCATACTAACGCTATTATTGACGCCACCTTGAACGACATTGGTTTTGCCTTTTTCAGAACGTTGCGCAGCAGTTAAACTAATAATGGTTACTAAAATAATAACTAAAATTAAGGTAATGATTATATTTTTATTTGGATTAAATTTTTTCACAAAGACACCCCAGATATTCTTCAGACTGATAGTATTAATTTTACCACTAATTGACTATAAACAAAAGAGTTGGCGACCGTCTTTAGCTTTTTTTATCATTTCTTTTTTAGGGCTTGTTTTCAACGAAAAAACCAACGAAAAGAAAGGAAGCTTCCTTGGTTTTCGTTGGTTTAAAAAGAAATTATTTTTCTTTGTTTTCTTCGTTTAATAATGCTTTTCTTGACACGTTGACACGGCCTTGTTTGTCAATTTCAGTTACTTTGACAAGGACTTCGTCGCCTAATTTCACGACATCTTCAACGTTGTTCACACGTTCGTTTGCTAATTGAGAAATATGGATCAAGCCATCTTTGCCTTTAATTAGGTTAACAAACGCACCAAATTTTTCAATGCGGACAACTTTTGCTAAGTAAACTTGACCGACTTCAACTTCTTTGGTTAATTCTTCAATAATCTTGATGGCTTTTTTAATCATTTCAGCATCTGATGAAGCAATACTTACGTTACCGTCTTGATCGATATCAATCTTAACGCCGGTTTCATCAATAATGCTGTTGATTGTTTCGCCACCTTTACCAATGACATCTTTAATTTTCGCTGGTTTAATTTGAATCATTTCAATTTTCGGTGCATATTGACTTAATTCTTCACGAGGAGCAGCAATCGTTGTTGTTAATTCTTCTAGAATTTCCATCCGTGCTTTCTTCGCTTGGTCTAATGCTTCCGTTAAAATTTGTTCTGTAATTCCTTGGATTTTAATGTCCATTTGTAAAGCAGTGATTCCGTCTTTCGTTCCTGCTACTTTAAAGTCCATATCGCCAAGGTGGTCTTCTAAACCTTGAATATCTGTTAAGATTGTATAGTTTTCGCCATCACTAACAAGACCCATTGCAATACCTGCAACTGGCGCTTTAATTGGCACACCCGCATCCATTAATGCTAATGTTCCCGCGCAAATACTTGCTTGTGAAGAAGAACCATTTGATTCTAACACTTCTGCTACTAAGCGGATTGTGTAAGGGAAGTCTTCTTCTGATGGAATAATTTGTGCTAAGGCACGTTCACCTAACGCACCGTGACCGATTTCACGACGACCTGGTGAGCCCGCGCGTCCTGTTGAACCAACAGAGAATTGCGGGAAGTTATAATGATGGATGAAACGTTTGCTATCTTGGACACCCAACCCATCGATAATTTGATGTTCCCCTAAAGGCGCTAATGTACAAACGGATAAAGCTTGTGTTTGACCCCGAGTAAATAAGCCAGAACCATGCACACGTGGTAAAATACTTACTTCTGATGATAAATGACGAATTTCGTCTAATTTACGGCCATCCGGGCGAATCTTATCGATCGTGATTAACTCACGTACGACATCTTTTTCAAGATCTTCCGCAATTTGTTTCACTTCTTTTAGTAATTGTGCTTCTTCTTCGTGTTCCGCAAATTTTTCAGCGTAAACTTCTTTGACTGTATCTTTTACTTTGTCAATTTCAACTTCACGTGCTAATTTTTCTTCCGTCATTACGGCTGTTTTCATTGTATTGTAGTACGCATCAAAAATTTCTTTTTTAAGATCAGCGTCCACTTGTAATAAGTCCACGTCCATTTTTGGTTTACCTACAGCGGCAACGATTTCTTCTTGGAACGCCACTAGTTCTTTGATGGCATCAAAACCGAAAAGTAAGGCACCTAACATATCTTCTTCTGATACTTCTTTGGCACCACTTTCAACCATATTGATGGCTTCTTTTGTTCCAGCAACAGTTAATTCAATATCTGTTTGTTCTGCTTGTTCTACCGTTGGGTTTAAGACATATTCGCCATTAATATGACCAACGTCAACACCAGCAATTGGTCCATCAAACGGAATATCTGAAATTGCTAACGCTAAGGAAGACCCAAACATTGCAGCCATTTCTGGTGTACAATCTTGATCCACACTCATAACGATGTTCGTGATTTGGACTTCGTTACGGAAGCCTTCTGAGAACATTGGACGAATAGGACGGTCGATTAAACGAGCGGTTAATGTCGCACGTTCACTTGGACGACCTTCACGTTTAATGAAGCCGCCAGGAATTTTTCCTACCGCATACATTTTTTCTTCATAGTTTACAGTTAATGGGAAAAAGTCTACATCTTTTGCTTCTTTAGAGGCAACAGCAGCACTTAAAACGACCGTATCGCCGTAACGTACTAAGACAGCTCCATTGGCTTGTTTGGCTAATTGGCCGATTTCTACTTCTAGTGGGCGGCCGCCCCAAGTTGTTTTAAAGACTTGTTTTTCTGTCATAATTCTTCTCCTTTACTCTTGCTCTTTGGAAAAGTCAGACGGCTACTAAACAAATGAAAAAGTAACAAGTCGTTGCTGCTCTTTCATTTGGTTAGTAGTTCCTAAAAACTTTCCAAAGAGGACCTTCAATAGTGACAATAAGATAAAAAGCGAGATTCTGATTGAACCTCGCTTTATACGTAATGATTAACGACGTAATCCTAAACGTTGGATCAATTCGCGGTAACGTTGGATGTCAGTTTTACGTAAGTAAGCTAACAAGTTACGACGGTGACCGATTTTTTTCATTAAACCACGGTAAGAATGGTGATCTTTTTTGTGTGTACGCGCATGTTCGTTCAATTGGTTAATGTCTTCAGTTAAGACAGCAATTTGTACTTCTGGAGAACCAGTATCTCCTTCATGACGTGCGTATTCTTTAATGATTTCGTTTTTTCTTTCTTGTGAAATTGCCATTTGTTCCACCTCTTTCTCTATTATTCGTCTGATCACTGAGTGAAGCGTTGGTGACTCGCTAAACCAAGTGATAGATGGTGTGTTTCCACACAAGCTTACTTTACAGGAAACACCGCTAAAATGCAAGCTTAATCTCTATTATTCGATAGTTTTTTTAAACAATCTAGCCCCTTTTTTGGTGATTTTGTGATACACTAAATGGTGGTAAACAACTGATTATTTCAGCGCATGAATAAATAAAAGAAGAATTTTTTTATGTTTCAAAGGAGGAACCATTGAATGATTACAATGAAAGATATTATTCGTGAAGGGAATCCCACACTTCGTGCTGTGGCAGAAGAAGTGCCTGTCCCTATCACTGAGGAAGACCGACAATTAGGCGAAGACATGTTGACTTTCTTAAAAAATAGTCAAGATCCAGTCAAAGCCGAAGAATTACAATTACGTGGTGGCGTTGGTTTAGCTGCACCACAATTAGATATTTCTAAACGAATTATTGCTGTCCATGTTCCTAGTAACGACCCAGAAAACGAAACGCCTTCATTAAGTACGGTAATGTACAACCCTAAAATTTTGAGCCATTCTGTGCAAGATGTATGTTTAGGTGAAGGGGAAGGCTGTTTATCTGTCGATCGGGATGTACCTGGGTATGTCGTTCGCCATAACAAAATTACCGTCAGTTATTTTGACATGGCTGGCGAAAAACACAAAGTTCGTTTAAAAAACTACGAAGCGATTGTGGTTCAACATGAAATTGATCATATTAATGGCATCATGTTCTACGATCATATTAACAAAGAAAATCCATTTGCTTTAAAAGAGGGCGTTTTAGTCATCGAATAAAGGAGCGTGGGACAAAAATCACTTTGGATTTTTGCTCCACGCTCAAAAACTAATAAACGGCGGGAACAGAAGCAACTCCTTCGGAAATAAGCCGAAATTCTCCAAAAATTAAAGAACAATTTTCGGAAATTCCTTCTTATTTCTCGGAGTTAAACACTTCTGTCCCGACCTCAAATGGCCTTCATTTCTTTTAAGGCTTTCCAAATCCCATCATTATCATTTGTATCTGTGACCATCGTAGCCACTTTTTGAATGGAAGGACTCGCATTGCCCATTGCGACGCCAATTCCTGCATGGCTTAACATTTCTCGGTCATTTTCGCCATCCCCAAAGGCAATGATATTTTTTGCATCAATGCCCACACGTTTAGCTAAATACGTTAACGTAGCTGATTTTGAGCCATCTTTAGGCACAACATCTACGCTATGTTGGTGCCAGCGAATAAAGCGAAATTCTGGGTATTCTTCTTCAAACGTACACTGATCTTCTGCGTCATAAAAAGCCAGCGCTTGGTAAATATCATTTTGACGATAAAAGTGTTCATCATAAGCAGGTGAATGAAAATGAAAAGAGTTCATCGCAATTTCCATTTTTTCAGCACGGTGTTGGTTGCTCTTCTTAATATCATCTAAGCCCACACAAGCAAATCCTAAGCCGCGTTGATCACTGTCTTGTGCCAAACGTTCCAACGCTTCAGCGTGCAATAAATTTTGATAATATTGCTCATGATCCACAAAAGCCGCGGCGCCATTACATAATACGTAATTGGTAAAATCTAAATTCCAAATCACCTCTTGCGCCATATAACGACTTCTGCCAGTTGCCAGCGTAACTAAGTGTCCTTGCTCTCGCAATTTTGCTAGCGCTTCTCTCGTGCTATCCAATGCTTTCTTCTCCGAATTTAACAACGTCCCATCAATATCAAATGCAAAAAGTTTTCTTTCCATCATTTCTCCTTATTCGCTCGCTTTCGCTAAATATTTACTGCCTTCTCGTTGTGCTAAAGGACTCAACACTAATTCTTTCATCAATTCCTCGACCCATTGCGGATTCGTTTTACTATATTGGCGTAATGACCAGCCAATCGCTTTTTGAATGAAGAACTCCTCTGTAGTTCTATCATAAATAATCGCCTTTTTCAACAGGTCCTGATTGGTCTTTTCTTTCAACATCAACTGTAAATTCAGCGCAACACGCCGATTCCAGAAATTTTCAGCGCCATAAAAAAGGGCAAAAATCGTTGGCAATTCAGTCAGATGCAACGCCACCCACGACCCAAAAAATTTTCGCCAAGCATCCACACTATCCCACCACGCTTTTTGTGGAACATAGGCTTTAAACGCTACGACCTCTTCTAATGAAAATCTCCGAACATTTTGAAGGGCTAAATCAATAGCGACATACTGATATTCTCGTTCTGTTTTTTGATAATAAGCCTCAATCTCTTGGCATAATTTTTCCTTTGGCCACGTATGACTTTCTTTTAAAAGTTGTTTACTTAACGCTTGACGTTCTGGGGCGGGGATGCCTGCAAAAACAAATTGGTGTTTCATATAAGCAGACATTTTTGCTGCTTTTTCTGGGTTCTTCTGAAATTGAAGTGTGTCCATTCCTTCGCTCCTTATAATAAAAAAACTATACTAAAACAGTGTACCATGTTTTAGTATAGTTGGTTGGTCAATTAATCAAAATACGTTAAGTTTTTGTTGTCTTTATCTAACCAGGCATAGCCGAGACCCATAATTAAGCCACCACCGATAAAGTTACCGATAAAGGCCCAGAACAGATTATGAACAACATTACCAGCTGTGAAAGCTTCAATTGCGCCGTTCGAAGCAAAGTAAGCTAAACTGAAGGCTGGGAAGTTGGCAATCACGTGTTCAAAACCAAGGAACGCAAAGATAAAGATAATGAAAATAATGGCCGCGACTTTGCCGGCGTCATCTTTCATTCGCATACTCACTAATACGGCTGTATTAACTACAATATTGGCGAACATAGCTTCAACTAAAATCTGTAGGGTGGTTTTTTCTAATTTTCCAGCAATCGATGTAAAGAAGAAACTATCTTTTGGCAAATCTTGGAACGGCACCGTAAGTGATACCAAGAAACCAAACAAGACGCCACCAATTAAATTGAATAAGATACAGGTAAATAAAATTTTTGCAGCTAAGGAAAAGTTGACTTTTTTACGATAGACCCCAACAGTCATGTACAACATATTCGAGGTACCAAGTTCGGCATTCATATATAAAATCATCACAAGTGACCAACTGAACATGAAGGCGTAAAGCATTTTCCCTAAACCATGAGAAATTCCTTCTCCTTTAATTGCGATTGCAAAAGCAACGGCTGTTCCCAACGTTAAAAATAGACAAGCAAGCATTGCACGAACAGCGTAGCGGGAAAAGCTGTTTGAGAATAAATTCACTTTCTTGTCGATGGATTTATCAATTTGTTCAAACAATGGTGAACCAGACTTCATTGTAAACTCCCTTTCATTCCGTTTTCAACTTATATTTTCAAAACATCTCCTCTTATTCTAATGAGGAAAAGTGTTTTTGTCTACCTTTTTTTCATATTTCACTTTAAAACCTTGACGTTTCCTATCCTATTAAGTATACTAGATTTTGTGTAAAATAATTGCAGCAGAAGAATAATAACTCGTCAACAGTTCATTGCCAAACTTGGTTCAACTGCGTAACCGCGGCTGCAAAGGCGAAGGTTGAAGAATGAACTGAACGAATATGAATTTTTCATCTAATTATTTTACTCCAAAAAAACATTTATTTATTGGAGGAATTTTTAATGTCTCGTTATACTGGACCATCATGGAAAGTATCTCGTCGTCTAGGTATCTCTTTATCAGGTACTGGTAAAGAACTAGCTCGTCGCCCTTACAAACCAGGACAACACGGACCTAACAGCCGTGGTAAAGTTTCTGAATACGGAATGCAATTAACTGAAAAACAAAAATTACGTCATATGTATGGCATGAACGAACGTCAATTCCGTACGTTGTTCATTAAAGCAAGCAAAATCAAAGAAGGTAAACACGGTGTTAACTTCATGGTTTTACTAGAACAACGCTTAGATAACGTTGTTTACCGTTTAGGTCTTGCAACTACTCGTCGTCAAGCACGTCAATTAGTTAACCATGGCCACATCACTGTAGACGGCAAACGTGTTGATATTCCATCATACCACGTTGAAGTTGGTCAAGTGATCGGTGTTCGTGAAAAATCTCAAAACATCTCAACAATTAAAGAAGCGGTTGAAGCAACTGTTGGACGTCCAGCATTCGTAAGCTTTGACACTGAAAAATTAGAAGGTAGCTTCACTCGTTTACCAGAACGTGATGAACTTTACCCAGAAATCGACGAAGCACTTGTCGTTGAATACTACAACCAAAAACTTTAAGATTTCAAAAGGTCGAACTACGGTTCTTACCTTCTTTCAAAACCTTGCCTTTCTTGGCAAGGTTTTTTTCTTTGCCCTCTTTACAAAATTGTTTACTTCCGCTAAACTATTGTTAACCAAATAAAAATAATTGGTTAACAATAGAAAGTGAGGCTTCTTATGAATAAAGCATCGTTACGCTCTTTAATTTTAGCAGCAGAATTCGCTGTGATTATTGCTGTACTTTCACAATTTACAATTCCATTGGGGATTGTCCCCTTAACTGGACAAACATTTGCCATCGGCTTAACCGCTACCGTTTTGGGCAAACGAACAGGGACCTACGCTATTTTAATTTACTTCTTATTAGGATTAATTGGTTTACCCGTTTACGCTGGGATGTCTAGCGGGTTCGGTGTACTCTTTGGACCAACTGGCGGCTATTTAATCGGCTTTATCTTTAACGGCTTATTAACTGGTTATATTTTAGAAAAAACAACCTTTAACTATACTTGGGCCATTATCGCAAATATTGCCGGCGCCTTAGTTACCTTAGTTTTCGGTATGATTTGGTTGAAATATTCCGCAAATCTGCCGTGGCCAAACGCTTTCGCTGGCGGGTTTGCTCCGTTTATTATTCCTGGTATCATCAAGGCTGTCGCAGCTGCTTATGTTGGTATTTTAATTCGCCAACGCTTTATGAAACGTTTTTTAGCACACCTTTCTTAAGGGAAAACTTTTTTCTTTTCCTTGTCTGTAGTACACTAAAAGGACAAAGGAGTGAAGTCCATGTCCTCATTATTAAAACGATTGGTTCAGTTGGTTTTGTTAGTCGGCGCTGTCTTGCTAATTCGACACTATGTTTTCTCCCCTGCTGCGGTGAACGGCTCTTCAATGGAACCAACACTTCATAACAACGACCGTTTATGGGTGACCTCGATTAAAAAGCCACAGCGCTTTGATATTATCGCTTTTCCTAGCCCTCGCAACGGCCAACGAGTAGCCAAACGTTTAATTGGTTTACCTGGCGAAACAGTCGAGTATCGCGATGATACCCTTTATATTAATGGTGTATCACTTAGTGAAGATTACTTAGCAAGTGCTAAACGAAATGTCTCTAAAAATGAAAATTATACCCAAGATTTTACGCTAGAGACCTTAGAAGCCACCCAATCCCTGACCGTTCCAGAAGGCATGTATTTTGTCTTGGGGGATAATCGCCCGCGCTCAGATGACAGTCGTTACTTTGGCTTTGTTAAACAAGCGAGTGTGGAAGGTGTTTTGACTTTTCGTTATTATCCATTAGATAAAATTGGCTTTCCATAAAATAGTAAACCGCCCCCAAAAAGTTAGACTTTTTGAGGGCGATTTACTATTTTTTTAAGGTCCAGTGACTAAGTTCCACGTTACCGTTCCTTGATATTTTTCATTTATTTTCCCTTGGTTGGCAGGAACCTCTAATTTCACGCTAGCAAAATCAAACTCTAATTGATAGACATCATTACCTGTAAATTGGTTATTAAGAATTACTGGTGTAGATGTGCCATCACTCGTCAAAACTAACGGCTCCGTAATTCCAACTTTATTCGTTAATTCTGTGACTTGATTATAGTTTTCGATTGCTGCAACGTCTGCATTGCCTAATAATAAGCGCGTACTAGTTGGCAAACTATCGGTAGACGCTTTTAGCTGTGATAATTGTGCTGTCAACTGCCAATTGGGTTGGCTTTTCTTTATCCGTAAATACGGATTACGTGTGCCATTCCCATAATAATCAGCTGCTTTTTTCAGGCTGTACTGCTTAGTACTACCGCTAATCATAATTTTTCCAAAGTCAAACGTCGGCGTACTAATGAAGCCTTCTTCTGCCGGTGTTGGCTCAATCGTTTGATCTTCGCCTTGAATACGTACAAAGTTACTAGCTGTCACTGGGAAAAAATTCCCACTTGCTGTCATTTCTGCGGTTAAAAGTTGTCTTGGTTCTCCCGTGATTTTCGCTGTGTTCACTGTCACTAAGGCTTCGCCGTTCACAGGAATCTCTATATCTAAGTTAACTCCTGCTTGCCATTGTTCTGCCGTCACTGGAATAATTTTATTTGGCGTATTACCAATGCGAACAGCTAATTGGGTCGGCGCCGAAATACCCGCCGCCCATTTGGCCGTTGGTGCTAGTTTAACGTTGGTCAATGGAACTTGACTGGTATTTTTTAGCCTAACTGTCCAAATCATAGAAGCTTCATTGGGGACAACTTCTAGTAACCGATTGACCGTCATTTCTGCCGTTGCTTGGACTTCCTCATAGACTGCCGTCATGTCATCTTTGTCATCGTAAGTTACGGCATAACTTGGCGTTTTCGTCGTTTTCAGCGCAGTTTTATCAGTACCTTTGTACCAACCTTTGAACTGATAAGATTTGTCTCCTGCGGTATACGTGTCTGGTAAAGCTTTGGCGCTCGTATACGTGAAGTTGTCACTATCAATAATCACTTTGTTGCCTTGTTTAAAGCCTGTTGGCGGCGTGATTTTAGCACCCGTGGCATCGACGAAGTTCTCGGTAACACGGCGGTTTTCTAAATAGTAATTGACCGTCCCAGTTGCATAAATTTCAGCAAGAGTCATACTAGTATCCGACGCACTTCTGGAATTCATTTTATACAAACTAGAAAAAGCTGTTTGAGTGTCATCCTGTTCCCACCTTACTTGAGACAGTCGATAATTTGTCTGAGAACCACTTACTGGAGTTAGGTTTAAACGATTTGGTAAATATTCGTAAGTAGCATCATTATGATAGTCAGCCACGCCTGTTGCCGTTGGATAAACAGTTCCATTATAGTTACTTGGAGGGGTTAAGGTCGGCGGTTTATAATATTTAGGAATGGTTATGATACTGTTCCGTGACCCATAATAGACATTCCCTTGGCCTATCCCTCCAGTTGGATTATATGCGGGAATGGTTAAACTTAAATAGTTACCATTGATGGTACTATTGACTGTTTGTAGCTTCGCATAGGTAGCATCAATAATTTCACCGATATCTGTACTTACATTAAATTTACTTGTTGGCGGAATATAATTTCCTTGCTCGTTGACAAAGCCAAATTGAATGGTATTGCCTGCTAACTTTAACTCATCGTAAACGACTGTGACATCGTCTTGGTCATCATAACTGACTGGATAAGAAATGTTGGGTTTCTCTTTGGTAATTTGATTCAGTTTTGCTGGTTTTTCTTTCCCTTTATACCAGCCTTTTAAAACATACGGTTTATTGTTGATTTTATAGATATAGGGTAAAGTACCTTCTTGAGTATACGTGAAGTCATCACTATCAATCACGGTTTGTTTCCCTTGCTTGAAGCCGGTTGGTGCTGTGATTTTGGCACCGCTGGCATCGACGAAGTTCTCGGTGACCTTGCGATTGGTTAACTGATAGTAAATCGTCCCTACTGGTGTGTAATAAGAATTAAATAAACGGGATGCACCTGATACATACAATCGATTGTACAGATACTTCGATTGTTCTGGAATTGTAGTAGTCGTATCATACTCATTCACTTTAAATTGTGTCGCTGTCATTTTGTTTAGTCCGTAATACAATGGCGCATTACTGGCTGGGTTACCGATTAATGTATTATCTGCAGTCGAATAACGATTTAACGTAGCTTGTGTATAGGCACTTCCCGTGTAGACAGAGATATTTTCATAAAATTTTGGAATAGTGATTCTTGTATTGGTTGTTCCATAACTATTCACGCCACCTAAAGATACATCTGCTTTAATCGTTTTGGCAGGAATCGTCACTCGTTTGGTATTTCCTGAATTGGTGCCAGTAATTGATCCAAGCTTTGTATAAGTAGAATTAATTTCTTGTTGTAAGTCAGTTGTAATCGTAAAAGGCGTTGGCGGTATAATCGTTCCTGCTTCATTGAGAAATTGAAAACTTACCGCTCTACTTGGGAAATTGTAGTCTTTAGTTATGGCTTCCTCATACACCACATTCAAATCGTCATTGTCGTCATAGGTTACTTTGTAGCTGGGTGTTTTGCTTGTTTCTAATGTGGCTGGTTTGGTTTTGCCTTTGTACCATCCTTTGAATTTGTATGCTTTGCCGTTACTAGCTGTGTAAAGTTCTGGTAAGGTACCACCTTGAGTAAACGTATAATCATTATTGGTGATACTTGTTTGTTTACCTTGAGTAAAACCAGTTGGCGCTGGGATTGCTGTACCGTTTACATCCTTGAAATTTTCGGTTACCTTGCGATTCTCAACGTTTACAACAATATCTTGTTTTGGAAGAGTTACCTGAAGTTGATTTTGACCCTCAGGGTTAACATTAACAACGCTTGAGTAAAAAAGCCTTGTTATAGTATCCCCTGATACATTATAACTAACATCTGATGATAATTCATAATTGACCTCGCTCTTCTTTGTGATAGTAGGGTTTATGCTGTCTTGATACCGCCCATCACCAAAACCTGGATGAGTCACAGCAAATGTATCATAGGTTTGGTTATCCTTAATACTGATAGCTTTTATATATTTAGGTACTGTTAAATTTATCGGATTCATATAATATAGAAAGCCATCATAATTATACGGTGTAGTATATTTAGCAGTTATTGTTCGACTAGGTATCAAAATATCAAGACTATTATTTGTTTTACTCGTCCCCAAATCAATAACAGTCCCCAAATAATATTGATAGTTTCCACCAGTAATCATTCGAGTTCTCATCGTCCTACCTTTGGCAACTATATCAAAGTCTGCCGTATTTAGTGTCACCTTATCCAACGAATTTAGGACAATCCCTAGGCGAATGTCGGGTACTGTTATTGTTACCTGTCCACTAGCTGGAATCCTCATCAATTCAACTTGTTCACGTACCGAAGCCACATTCCCTGCTCGAACCCCAATCCCACTTGCTGGTAAAGGAACTGGATTCGGTTGATTGTCCTCCGACGTTTCCGCTTCTTTTTGCTCCACTTCTACTTGTGCTACTTCCGTCTCCGCTTCCTTTACTTTCTCTTGTTTCTCTGTTTCCTGTGTTGCTTCTTCTCGACTTGTTTCAGTCGTTGCCTCACTTGTTTCTGTACTCTCTTTCGTACTTTCTTTCGTAGACTCTGCCGTCGGACTACTTTCAATCGTCACAGTTTCTGCAACCGCTGTGACGCCTGTCAATGAATTAACTAATAATGAACAACATAAGCCAAATGTTGCTAACTGTTTAAATTTGATCTGTTTCATGTCGTTCCTTCTTTCTATGTACGATTCCCACTAAGCCAATTAAGGCTAAGCCGAGAATGCTAAGATTCGCCTGCCGCTTACTCCCTGTGCGCGGTAGCTGTTTATTGCCAGTGGTAATGGTGCCTTGACCACCTGCCACACCTTGATTAGTGCCTGTCTGTCCTAGTCCTTGCCTCTTAGGACTTGCCCCTGGTTGATCTGTTTTCGGTGAGGGCTCTTCTTTCGGGGGTGCCTTTTTGTAAAATTCAATCCCCACCGAACTAGAACCACGTTCAGACGCTTCAACATTTATAAAAAAACTAGGGGAAAATAGTAGGCACGCAATCATTAAATAACGCTTTTTTTTCATTTAAAAACCTCCTTTTAATTCAACAACAGATTTGAGTTTCTCTACAATTACTGCTCAAACCACCTTTTTTCATGTCTCTATAATAACAAAGAAAAAGCTTTCCAAAACACCATTATTTTCCATTTGACAACCCTATTTTCCACAAAACTCTTATATGGCAAGGGTTTCGCACTTTGTTATTTAAAGCTATCCTTTGAAAATGATTGTCGAAACACGTTCATTCTTTGGAAAACGCCTTTAATTTCTTAAATTTTTGCTAGCCAAACACCAGAAAAGCTCACAATGTTAGTGTTGAATACTAACATTGTGAGCTTTTCTCATTTTTGACGATTAGATAACTCGATAAAATAACACTAAAACACAAAATGCTGTCTGTTTCTCTTATTGGGCAACAGCTAATTGATACAATGGCAGGAGTTGTTGATAGGTTGCCAACATATAAGCTCGTGCTTTTTCAGGGTTTTGCCACAAGTCACTATCTTTGGGAATGATGCGCCCAATTTCAAACTCACCTTTTTTTACATCTCTAAAACGAGTTAAGGCTTTCTCTAAATCCGTTTCTGGCAGCGGAGTAATTTGAGGAACCGTATGATCCAAGGAAACATACGTATCTTCTGGTAATGCTTGGAATAATTGCTGATTCTCTAAAAAGGCTTGCGCAATCTGCTTTTCATTTTTAGGATTATCAATGAATGACAACCACATAAACACATAGTCGCCCCAAATGCCTAATTGAAAATGCGGCTGCATTTTATACCCGCGCTTATTCGGACTAAGTGCTGACCAAGTATTTTCTGGCGGATACACGGTGCGACGGCGATGTTGCGCAATATGGACAAACAACTCCGTTCCTAGTTCAGGCGCTAGTTGTTCGGCAAAATACGTGTCTAATTCTTGAAAAATAGGTTGAATTTGCGCACGGATAACCGCCATTCGTTCATCTAATCCAGCAACTTCAAAGGCTGCGAATTCTTTTTCTGTAAACATCAACATTTCTCTAATTCCTCTCTTAACTTGTCTTCCGCTTCTATTTTTGTCGATTTTGCCATGTTTCCAGTGTCATCCCACGATAAACATCTGTGACAATTTTCCCTTTACTAATTCGAGCATTGGGTAGTGTTCCTTCGTAGGTAAAACCAATTTTCTCCATGACACGACCAGAAGCTGGATTGTCTTGATCATGTAAAGCAAAGATTCTCATGAGTTTCATTTTTGCAAAACCCAGTTCGACTAACGCCGTCGCGGCTTCAGGCATGTAGCCATTGCCCCAAAAGGCACGGTTCAAGACATAGCCTAATTCTCCAACATTATTGGTTTCATTGACCCGCAAATCAATCGTGCCAATCATTTTGCCCGTTTCTTTCACTTCAATCCCATATTTTCCTAAAGGTTCCCCCATAAAATATTTAGCAATGTTTTGTCGTGTTTCAGCGATTGTTTGGTTTTTCAGAAACACATAGCGGACCGTTTCCTCATCTGAAGCATATTCGTACATATCTTCTGCATCGGCTAATGTGACAGGTCTTAAAATCAAGCGTTCGGTTTCAATTCGTTGGTTTTCTGCAAAAATCAATGGATAATTCATGAGCAAAACTCCCTACTTTTCTACATACTTTACCGAAAAACAGCGAAACACGCAAGGAAAATCGGCATTTCCCTTGCGTGTTTCTTTAATTAGCGTTTAAGCGAATGATGGCAATGATCGTCTGAACAGCTTTGGCCATTGATTCAACGGTAATGAATTCATATTGCCCATGAAAATTCTCGCCACCTGTAAATAGATTAGGCGTGGGAATGCCCATGAAAGAAATCTTAGAACCATCTGTCCCGCCACGAAATGGTGTGATGATTGGTTCAATGTCACAACTTTCCATTGCTTGGACGGCCAATTCTACAGGAGTCCAATCTTTTTCGATGATTTCCTTCATATTATAGTATTGGTCTTGGAAAGTAATTGTTAGTCTGGGTTTATCCGCCAGCGCATTTAAACGTTGGACTTGTTTTTCCAAAAATTGCTTTCTCGCTTGAAAGTTTTCTTGATCATGATCCCGAATGATATAGACAAGTTCTGCTTTTTCAATACTTCCTGTAAATTTATTGAGTAAATAAAATCCTTCATTTCCACGTGTTTGTTCTGGTACTTCCTTTTGCGGTAGTGATTGATCAAGTTGTTCGCCTAATTTAATGGCATTCACTAACGAACCATAGGCCGTTCCCGGATGGACACTGGTTCCCTCAATTGTAATCACAGCTTGAGCGGCGTTAAACGTTTCATACTCGAAATGTCCCACGCGGCCACTGTCGATTGTATACGCAAAAGCTACTGGGAAGTTCGGCGCATCAAATTGATCGGCCCCGCGTCCAATCTCTTCATCTGGACCGAAGGCAAGCCAAACATCCCCCCGCGCTACTTCTGGATGTGCCAAAAAATACTCAACAGCAGCTAATATCTCGACAATTCCCGCTTTGTCATCTGCTCCTAAAAGTGTGGTTCCGTCTGTAGTAATCAACGTTTCCCCTTGATACTCTTTTAAATTGGGAAATTCAGCAACTGATAAAACGATGCCTTGTTCTTGATTCAAGAGGACATCTTGACCATCATAATTAGTGATGACTTGGGGACGGATGTTTTCTGCTGAAAAATCCGCCGTATCCAGATGTGCAATCAACCCAATACTCTTCGCTGCAGGTTGGTTACCAGGCAACCGTGCCGTTAAAAATCCGTTTTGTTCGTTATAATGCACATCGGCCAAGCCTAATTCATGAAGTTCTGTTTCAATCATTTTGGCTAAAACCACTTGACCGACCGTCGTCGGTGTGGTTTGACTCTTGGCATCTGAACGGGTGTTAACTTTCACGTAAGTTAAAAATCGTTCGACTAATTTTTCCATTTTTTACTCCTTCTTCCTGAATCATTCTGTTAAATAAGCATTGCGCAAGTGGAAATAATCCCCATACAAGTGATAACTAATGCCTTTCAATTTAGGATTGATTAGATAATTTGAGGCACTTTGATACAGCGGTACTTGGGCAGCATCTTGGTTCAACAAGATGTCTTCCGCTTCTTTGTATTCTGCAAACTGTTTCTCTGGATTATTGGCATTAATCGTTCGTGCATCTTCTACCAGTTGGTCGTATTTGGCATTATGATAATTGCCATAATTGTAACTTGATTCTCCTGCATATAAGTTAAAGTAAGAGTCTAATTCACTACTGCCGGCAATCCATCCTGAAAGAGACAACTCATAATTTTTTTCACGTCGCGATTGGTTCACATTATTACTTGGTTGCGATGAAATGGTAATTTCTAAACCTGGCAGATTTTCTTGCAACTGACTTTGAACATATTCAGCAATTCGTTTTCCTTGATCTGTATCTGCCGCCAGCAATGAAAGTTTCACTTTTTTACCGACATCCGCTTGGGCTTTCGTCCATTCAGCTTGAGCTTTTTTGACGTCATTTTTCAAATATTCGCCACTGTAAGCTCGGAAATCTTCATCTGTTTCTGGATTCGCATAAAGTTTACTTGGAATCAATCCGTTGAGGGGTTTTGACCCATCGTTTAAGACACTTTGTGTTAAGGCTTCTTTATCAATTGCTTGGCCAATCGCTTTTCGTAAATGAACATTCGCTAATGGCGTTCCTTCTTTTTTGTTGAAATCTAAGAAGTAGTTGGCCACATCTGGATGACTGACATAGCCTGGATCATCTTGATATTGTTGAACATATTGTCCGTTAATGCGAACTAAGTCTAGTTCATTCGCTTGATATAAGTTAATCCCAGTATTATCTTCTTTGATTGTGCTAACCGCAACTTCTTCCAGTTTCACTTGATCCGCATCATAGTATTCTGGATTTTTTTTCAATGTCCAAGTATCTGAAGTCGCATCCCAATTGGCTAGCGTAAATGGCCCGCTATAAAGTAAATGTTCACTATCCAAGGCATAATCTTTACCTTGCGCTTCGACAAATTTTTGATTTTGTGGCGCTAACCAAGCAATCGAAACGACTGCTAAGAAGGAAGGTTGGGCCTGTTTTAATTCAACAATGAATTCTTTGTCATTAGGGGCTGAAATCCCTAATTCATCGACTGACTTTTCACCGTTGCGTATTTCAAAACTATTTTTAACACTGTCTAGTAAATAAGCATTCGGTCCAATAGTCGCTGGTGTCACCAGTTTTTTCCAAGAATAAACAAAATCTTGGGCCGTGATTGGCTCGCCATTGCTCCACTTAATCCCCTCCCGCAAGGTAAAGTGATACTTGCGCCCATCGTCACTAATCTTGACATCTTTAGCTAGAGCTGGCACCGTGGCACTATCATCATCAAACCGATACAGGCCTTCAAATAAATGTTGTGCCATTGTAAAGGTATTTTTATCTGTTGTTTGTGTTGTATCCAATGTTGAGATTGGTGCAGGTGAACTAATACTGATTTTTTGTTCAGCTGCTAAATTTCCCGAATCTACTTTCTCTGCCGCTTCTTTGGTTCCGCCACATGCGGCTAAAAGAAACCCTGTTGCAATCAAACCTACTACTTTTTTCCCCAATTTCATGTTGTTGCCCCCTCATATTTTTTAAACAAATAAAAAAAGCATTCGTCCTAAAAAGGACGAATGCTTATGCAATCGCGGTACCACCTTTGTTGATCTCTTCGCTAAAAAAGATCCGCTCGTTTCCAGTACAATCATACTGTAGCGCTATAACAGGCGCACCTGAATTGGTTTAAGCGAACGGCTTCAACCAACCTGTTCAAAGGCCATTTTCCCCTTTAACGTCACTACCTCTTCTCACCAAACGAGGCTCTCTGCAAGCTATTTTAAAAAGTACTTTCCTTCTCATCACATTTTGTTCTTTTATTTGTTTCATCAATCATACTGATTTACGGATAGTTTAGCAAACATTTTCGAGGTCGTCAACCACATTTTTAATTTAAAACTTTTTTGTTTTTCATTAAGAAGGTCGGGACAGAAGTGTTTAGCTCCGAGAAATAAGAAGAAATTTCCGAAAATTGTTCTTTAATTTTTGGAGAATTTCGGCTTATTTCCGAAGGAGTTGCTTTTGTTCCCGCCGTTTATCAGCTTTTAAGCCTAGGACAAAAATCCAAAGTGATTTTTGTCCTAGGCTTTTTTTACTCTAATCCTTTTTTAACATCTTCTATCATCAAATGCATTGATTCTAATCCACCACCGCTTAGATACCAAACATCTGGTTGAAGCATAATGACTTTATCATTTTTACCAGCATCGGTTTTTTGAATCAATTCGTTTGCAGCGACGTTATCTTTTGAATCGTCGCCACCAATTGCTTTGGTGCGATCTACCACAAAGAGAATCCCAGGATTTTTTTCTAAAACATATTCGTAAGAAACACTTTGCCCATGAGTGGAAGCTTCAATCTTATCGTCTGCTGCTTTGAAGCCAAATGTATCATGAATTAAACCGAAACGGGAGCCTTTTCCGTAAGCGGAAAGTTGTCCTTCGTTAACTAACACAACAAGCGCATTATTCGCGCTAGCTTCTGCTTGTTTTTTCACGTCAGCAATTTCTTTTTCTAAGCCAGTTATTTTTTCTTTAGCTACCTCTTCTTTATCAAAAATAGTGCCTAACGTTTCGATATTTTGTTTCGTTGATGCCCAAGGATTTTTGGCATCTACAGCTAAGTAAATGGTTGGCGCAATGGCTTTTAATTGTTCTTGATAATCTTGTTGACGACCAGAAATAATAATTAAGTCTGGTTTTAGTTGATTGATTTTTTCTAAATCTGGTTCTTTAATGCCGCCTGCTGATTCAACTTTTTGGTATTTTTTCAAATACGCAGGGATATTTTTAGTTGGCGCACCTACCACGCGGTCACCGACACCTAGTGCATCCATTGTATCCAAGGAACCATTATCAAAAACAACGACTTTCTTAGGATTTTTGGGAACGGTTAATTGACCATTGGTGTCTTTGACTGTGACTTCCGTTTTAGCTGTTGTTTCTGTTGTTGCAGAATCTGCTGTTTTTTTATTTGTTTGACAAGCACTTAACATTAACAGTCCCATCATTGAAACTGCCATCATTGCTAAAAATTTCTTTTTCATTCTTTTCCTCCAAAAATGTTATTTTTAAATTGCCCGATTTAGTGATAAAGACAAAAGCGTTTTCCTTCAATTTCACAAATCCGGATATTCATTTCATAAAGATCATTTAAAATACTTGTTTGAATAACTTCTTCTGTTGCGCCATGCGCATAGAGCTTTCCGCCTTTCATGGCGACAATTTCATCTGCATAGCTTGCGGCAAAATTAATATCATGTAGAACAATCAGAATCGTTTTTCCTAGTTCATCCACTAAGCGTTTAAGAATCTGCATCATTTGAACCGCATAATTCATGTCGAGGTTATTTAAGGGCTCATCTAATAAAATATAATCGGTATCTTGGGCTAAAATCATGGCAATATACGCCCTTTGTAATTGGCCCCCAGAAAGGGTATCAATGTATTCTTCTGCCATTTCAGTTAAGCCCAATTGTTCCAGTGCTTCTGTTACTTTTTCGTGGTCAGCGCTTTTTAAGCGACCTTTGGAATAAGGAAAACGACCAAAATTGACCAGTTCTCGCACAGTTAATTTAAGTTGTACACCGTTGGCTTGTTTTAAAAGGGCAATTTTTTGTGAAAAAGCTGATTGCTTCCAGGTTTTTACTTCTTGCTTGTCCAGATAAATTTCCCCGGTATCTTTGGGAATTAAGCGACTCATCATGGCTAGCAGCGTGCTTTTCCCAGCGCCATTTGGTCCAATAAAGGCCGTTAATTTGCCTTCAGAAATAGGTAAATCAATGTCTGAAACGACAAATTTATCGCCATATTTTTTTGATACATCACTCATCTGGATCATGTGCGTTGCTTCCTTTCTGCAATAATTTTCCATATAAAATAAACACCCCCAACAAATTGAATCACCACACTGAGCGGGGTATTCAAATGAAAGACCTGTTCAACCATCAATTGACCGAACACCAGTAAAAAGACTGCTATTAAACTCCCTGCCACAAACAGTTCTCGGTGGCGATAGGTTTTCATGAATTGATAACTCATATTGGCCACGATAAAACCTAAAAATGTAATCGGTCCCACTAATGCTGTTGATAAGCCGACCAGACTACTGATCAAACACAACAACACTAATTGAAACTGATTCACAGCAATCCCCAAATTCTGGGCTTGATGGTTCCCTAAATGTAAAACGTCTAAACGGTAACTTTCCCGCCAAAGTATCCCACAAATCATGAGTACCGCCACACCAACGAAAACGAGATACTGACTATTGACGTTACCAAAACTGGCAAACAACTTTCCTTGGAGTAAGTCGTATTCGTTAGGATCCATAATCACTTGTAAAAACGTACTAATACTACTGAAAAAAGTACCTAAAATCATGCCAATCATCAATAATAAAAATAAATCGGATTGATTTTTGCGTAATAGAAAATACGATAAACTAGTACTTAAAAACACCATTAAAAAGACGTTCATCAAAAACGACCCAAGACTTACTTGGCCTAACGCTTGTGCGCCTCCTAAAAGAAAAAATAACACCGTCTGCACAAAGACATACAAGGAATCCATCCCTAAAATGTTTGGCGTTAGGAAATGATTTTGCGTGACTGTTTGAAAACTAATAGTTGAAAAAGCCGCAGCGATTCCAACAAAAATAAAAGCCAATAACTTTTTGCCTCGTAACGCCAAAGCAAAGGACCAATTGCCATACGTGTTATAAGTTAAATAACAAAGGCTCACAATTACTACGGCAGCTAAAAGCAAAAGTAATGAAAGCCATTTTTTTAAAGGCCGTTTCATTGTTTGCGCCCCCTTAGTAATAATAAAATGAACAAAATGCTCCCTAATGTTCCGACAACCACGCTGACAGGAATTTCATAGGGGGCAATCAATACTCGTGCTAAAATATCACAGATTAACAAGAACAAACTCCCGCAAATCCCAGTTAACCACAAGGTATTTTTCATATGATCGCCATAACGTAAAGACACGAGATTAGGAATCACAACCCCTAAAAACGGAATATTCCCCACCATCAATAAAACGATGGCACTTGCTAAAGCAACCAGCGTCAAACCTAAAAACTGAATTCGCTGGTAATGGACGCCAAGACTATTTGCAAATGCTTCACCCATACCAACGACAGTGAAATGATAAGCAAATAAATAAATAACAAACCACAAAGGAATCATTAAGAATAACCATTCATAATTCCCTTTCATAACTGTGGAAAAATTTCCTTGTAACCAAGCAGACATATTTTGAACCAATTGGTATTGATAGGCAAAAAATGTGGCAATTGAACCTAGAATGTTACCAAACATCACGCCCACCAAAGGGACCATCACTTGATTCTTACTTGGTAATAATCGAATGAGCGCTAAGAATAACAAGGTCCCGCTTAGCGCAAAAATAAAAGCAATTGCCGTTCGATAGAGAAACGGAGCTGTTGGGAAAAATAACATTGCGACTAAAATACCCAACCTTGCACTATCGGTTGTTCCAGCGACACTAGGAGCGACAAATTTATTTTGTGTGAGTTGCTGCATAATCAATCCAGAAATACTCATCGTACTACCAGCAATGATTAAACTCAACGTGCGGGGAACACGGGTGGTAAATAAAACAAATTGTTGCTGCGCATCTAATTGAAACAACTGAGAAAGTGCAATGTCCTTCACCCCTATCACTAATGACAATAAGCTGAAAAGTAATAGTAGAACAAACAAACCAATCTTTTTCATGAGAAAACTCCATTTTTATTTAATTGAGAATGATTCTCATTCTTAGTTACAGTGTATGAGAAAACCATCACAAATGCAACCACTTTTTTTCCTTTCTTAAAAACTTCTTCTCAAGCCGACTGACCAACGACTTATCTAAGATATGCTATAATGGAGGGAAACGTTAGGAAAGGAGTGTTACTGAATGGCGAATGATGACTTACAACAACGTCTGGATAAAGGAATGTACGGTACGCCCCTCGTTAATCCTGAAGAACAACACAAATACATGGGCACATTTCGTGAACGCTGCCGTCTCTCCATGACCGTCGCTGAAATGAAAGATGCACAGAACCAAAAACATTTATTAGAAGAATTAGCGAAGCATCCTGAAGTTACAGTACTTTTAAATGGCGAAATCTCTTCTGACCTGCAAAGTACCTATATTAAATTATTAAATCAGCATGGCGCAAACTTTAAGATTGTTAACAATTTTGTGGAGAACAACCCTGACTCTCTCGGCTTACTGTTAGCTGAAAAACATGCAGTCGATGAACCTGTGATTGACGTTACAGAAAAATATCCTCAAGCAACAGAAACGCCAAAAGAAGAGCCAACAGCTAAAAAAAGCTTTTGGCAAAAACTATTTCACTCATAAAAAGCTCAAGGAAAGTTATGAGCGCTTCCATTTATAATAGAATTATGCTATTATGAAAATGAAAAAGAGAGGTATGCGGGTACATACCTCTCCTTTATACCAACACCAGTTATAAGAACTGGTGGCTTACTGAGTTAAGTTTTGAATCTTAACCGTTCGGCCTACGAAGCTTGTGAACGGTTATTTTTTATTGTTTTTCGTTGCTTCAAGGATACCGAAAATCAGTAGTGCAACAAGGGTTGCAAAACTAATCATCAATTCCAATGCCGCTTCGATTGACAAAAAATGCTCCTTTCGTTAAAGTGCATCGGATACACATAGGCATCACCTGCCTCTCTAACTCAGAGCCACCGTCATACAACTTTCATTGGTAATAGTTTTAGTATAACCTATTGGGTGCACCAAGAAAACGTTTTTATAGGAATTTTCTATAAAATGCTATAAGTTATGAGCGCTTCCATTTTAAATAGAATTATGCTATTATGAAAATGAAAAGAGAGATATGCTACTACATACCTCTCCTTTATACCAACACCAGTTATAAGAACTGGTGGCTTACTGAGTTAAGTTTTGAATCTTAACCGTTCGGCCTACGAAGCTTGTGAACGGTTATTTTTTATTGTTTTTCGTTGCTTCAAGGATACCGAAAATCAGTAGTGCAACAAACGCTAATCAGCTGAACAAAAGCAACACTACGCGTTGCTTCGATCTCAACAACTTCTAAGAGCTAAAGCTCTAAGAGTTGAAGGTCCTTCGGAAATAAGCCGAAATTGTTGAGAATCACGAAGAACGTAGTGATTCGATGATGAACAATACCTACTTGGTCTCCAAAAATCAAAGATCAATTTTCGGAAATTTCTTCTTATTGCTGAGAAACACTATTTGCAAAGCAAATAGATGTTAAACAGTACCTACTTGGTTCTCGGAGCTAAACGCTTTCGCCTTAGCCTCATAGCAAAACTAATCATCAATTCCAATGCCGCTTCAATTGACAAAAAAATGCTCCTTTCGTTAAAGTGCATCGGATACACATAGGCATCACCTGCCTCTCTAACTCAGAGCCACCGTCATACAACTTTCATTGGTAATAGCTTTAGTATAACCTATTGGGTTCACCAAGAAAACGTTTTTATAAAGAATACCGCCAAAAAATCTATTATGAATTTTTTGGCGGTATTCTTTTTTTATTGAACCACTTCTGGGTATAAAAGTTTTAAAACGTCCATTGTCAAGCGTCTACCCTGTCCAGCGTATGGATACACATGCATGTGCATGGCTGGATTAAAGTTCGCTTCGATAATCCCGTACGTTAAGCTATCACGTGTGCCTTTTACGTCTTTGTCAGGAATGATTAAATCAATGCCACAAATTTTGGCTCCTAAAGCAGCTACGGCCTCAATGGCGATTTGTTTATAACTATCATCAATGACATCGGTCATATCAATCGAATCCCCGCCCGTGCTAACATTAGAATTTTCTCGCAAGTACACGATTTGCTCTTTTTCTGGCACAGAATAGATAGTTAAACCTTGTTCTTTCAACATTAGTTTTTCTAAATCATTTAACTGGATTAATTCTAGTGGTGCACGGTGATTGGTCCCCCGCAATGGATCACTATTTTTAGCGGCCACCAATTCTTCTACAGTGTGTTTGCCATCTCCGGTAACATTGGCTGGCACGCGCAACATGATGGCTTTTACATCATTATCTAACACAAAGAACCGATATTCTGTTCCAGGTAAAAACTCTTCAATTAAAACCGCTGTGTCCTCTTTAAAAGCAATCCGTAACGCTTCCGTAAAGTCTTCCAACGAAGCGCCTTCTTTAAAAATGGTAATTCCTAAACCGTAATTCGTTGATTTTGGTTTCACGACAAACGCTTTATTGGCGTAGCGTAAATGTGCTTCTTGTGCCTCAATAAAAGATGAAAATTCTTCACCGCCAGGCACATGGAACCCTGCTGCAGACAAAATTTTCTTTGTCACGGTTTTGTTTTCCATAATCAATGGTACCACGTAGTTATCTTTGCTAGTCATGTTGGCATTTTTGACGTATTCAATGTGCTCGCCATGTTGCAGTTTCAAAAATTGCTCTTGTTCATCTAAAATTTCGATTTCCAAACCTTTTTGAATCGCATCAAACAAGAAAATTTGTGTGGATAATTCCATCTCACGGAAACCAGCTAATTGATAAGGGCGTTCAAAGGCCATACTTTGATATTGGTTTCCAAAAATATTTCCCAGTTCACTGTTGGAATTTTCTTGAATAATCGTCCACATTTTGCCAGAAACGGTGTCTTGTGGATTCCGCAGTTGTTGATAATACTTACCGACAACTTCTTTGCCTTTGCGAATGCCTAGAGCATCTAACATATCAATCATTTCTGAAAAAATCCGATCGCCTTCTGCAATTAACTTAATCGTTTCATGAGGATGACCAAGAGCCACTTGTTCATTAAAAATATCGCCAGTTTTTACCCATTCATCCGCTTCTTCTTTTTCATCTGTCCACAATAAATACAACATGAAATAATGTAAGAAATCCACAGTATCTTCCACAATGCCTAAACGTGAAAAAGGATTTAAGTCTAAATTACGCAACTCGATATAGCGAATACCTGTTTTAGGCAGATCAGACATTTGTTTCCCGCCACGTAAGCGCACAGGCGCATAAAATTCTTTTTCTTCAGAAAGTAAACCATTTTCCACCATGCGATGAATATCTTCTAAATAGCGTTCCAATGAGGCATACGATACTTTCACATTGTCATGATTTCTGTAGCCATACGTACTATTCCGAATACTGCGAATGGGTTCTTGCGGTTGGTCGTCATAGACCCTAAAGTAGCCGTCTTCACTAACTGGCGAAGCCCCAAAAAGATACGTAATTAACCAACGATAACGTAAAAAGTTACGGGCAACTTTCATGTATACTTTCGTTTTAAATTGTTTGCAATCTGTCACTTCGGATTGTTCATCATATAATTGCTGAATCAGGGCTTGGTCATATTCAAAATTAAAATGAATTCCGCTGACCATTTGTTTTCGTTTGCCATACTCTTTTGCCAAATAACGACGATATAACACTGCATCATATTGATCTAATTTAGCAATTTTAATCTCTTCATCTTTTGTTGGTAATTGTGGCGGCATACTTAATGGCCACAACATTTCATCTTCTGGAATCGAACGACGAGCAACATCGTGAATGGCATCTAAAAAACGAAGCATTTCTGTGCCGCTATTTGCTACAGGCGTGATTAGTTCTAATTGTGTTTCACTAAAATCTGTTTGAATATATGGATGATAAGAACGGTTACCAAAAACCGTGGGATGATCAGTTGTCGCTAAAAGCCCTTCTCGTGTACTACGTTGGTTTTCTTTTTCTAAACCAAAACGAGCCATCAATACGTAAGGACGAACATTTTTCTTTTGCATTAATTCTCTATAATTCATCTTGTCGCCTTTCTTTCTACAAACTATCTGTTTCTCTTACTATTATATAGGAAAACGAGTAAATATGCTGTTTTTTTGAACGTTCACTTGGGAATTTTCGAGACACTTTTAGAGAGCGCCTTTTTCCGTTATACTCAAAACAACTAGTTTATAGAAAGTGGGGATTGCTCATGAAAAATCGTGCATTACTTTTAATTGACTTTCAAAAAGGCATCGAAAGTCCGACGCAGCAATTGTACCGTCTACCAGCAGTGTTGGATAAAGTCAATCAGCGTATTGCTGTCTACCGCCAACACCATGCGCCCATTATTTTTGTTCAACATGAAGAAATCGAATTAGCTTTTGGCTCAGACTCTTGGCAACTTTTTGAAAAACTGGATGCACAACCTACAGATTTTTTCATCCGCAAAACGCATGCGAATGCCTTTTACCAAACAAATTTAAATGATTTACTGACGGAACACGACATTCAAACGTTAGAAATCGCTGGTGTCCAAACCGAGTTTTGTGTGGACACTACAATTCGGATGGCTCATGGTTTAGGCTATACGTGTTTGATGACACCGAAAACCACTTCCACCTTGGATAATGGACATTTAACCGCGGCACAAATTATCCAACATCATGAAGCTATTTGGGCTGGCCGCTTTTTGACTTTTTTGCCTTCAATAAATTGAGGGCTTTTCCAAAAAATTGTTTGTTCACTATGTTTTCTTGTCGTATTTCATGTTAGTATAAGGAAAAAGTGTTCAGTTGATTAGTTGAAGATTTAGAGTGTGGGACATAAGTCGATTAGGCTTGTCTCTCATGTTCTGTCTTTTTTTATGTCATCATTCACTAAACTAATAAATAATTGGAGGTATTTTATGAACAAATTTTTTACAGCCCAACGTTTAAAAGACACCGCCTATGTAACAGTCGGTGCATTCATTTTGGCCATTTCAATCAATGCGGTCTTATTGCCAAATAAACTTGTCGCAGGCGGAGCCAATGGCATTAGTATTGTTATTAATTATGTTTTCGGGATTAGTCCCGCCATTGTTCTTTACGCCATCAATATTCCTCTTTTAGTGCTTTGTTTCTTACTTCTTGGGAAAGAGGTCGGTGTCAAAACCATTTATGGCAGTCTTATTTATCCATTTTTTGTAGGAATTACTTCAGGGATGCCTGTTTTAACACATAATATTTTTCTAGCAGCATTATTTGGCGGTATTATTACAGGTGCTGGCCTAGGCTTGGTTTTCCGTGGCAATGCTTCAACTGGTGGGACAGCAATCATTTCACAAATTGTCAATAAATACTTCAAAGTTTCCTTAGGTATTGCTATTTTATTCGTCGATGGTTTAGTCATTTTATCAGCAATGTACGCTTTTAATGCAGATATTGTGCTATTCTCTTTAATTTGTTTATTTACAATTGGTCGTGTCGTTGACATGATTCAAGTTGGTCTGGTTCGCTCGAAGAATGTGATGATTATTTCACCAAAATATGTCGCTATTCAAGAACGCTTATTACGTGAACTAGATAAAGGTGTGACCTTGGTGCCAATCGAAGGCGGTTATCGAAGCGCGAAAGGCATGCTCTTAATGACTGTCATTCGTGAAAAAGATTTTCCCCGCTTAAAAGAAGCCATTCTTGATATTGATGAAGAAGCTTTTTTGATTTCAATGAGTGCGAGTGAAGTCTACGGAAAAGGATTTAGCTTGAAAAAAGTAGCTGATTCTTATGGCGTTGAAGCTACTAATGCCAATAATTTACAATAGTTTTTTGTAGGAAAAGAGCCGCAAAATCTGTAGAGATTTTGCGGCTCTTTTTACATCTTCATCCAGACAGGTTCTAAGCTATTGCCATCCAAATCTTGCACCTCTAAGCCATACATTTGCTCTTCTGGTATTCCCATATCAACTCGGTAACAGTTGCCTCCGTTAGCTTTGGCGGTTTCGCCAAACTGTTTTACGGCTTCGGCACTCTCTAAACTAAAGGAAATTAACGCTCCACTGGTTGTTTGCGCATCAATAATTTGCTTTTCTTGGATAAATTTTCCATAAAAGTCATGGTTCAACAACATAATCCAAAATTGATCATCCCACATCATCGAACTAGCTTCCTCTGTTGAAAATTCCTCGTTCTTTTTGAATCCAAGTTTTTCATAAAATGCTGTAGAACGTTGGACATCCGCTACTGGGAAGTTAACAAAAACCATTGTGCCCATGTGATTCATCCCTTTCTTTTAATCATCTACGACAGCTAACTGTGCGTTGCGACAAAATCAACAAGCTTGTTTGATTTATACTAGCATATTCATAAAAGAAATGTTACTAAAACGTTTTCTTAAGGTAATTCTCGATAAGCCAAGTGCTGAATGATTTCACTATGTTGTGGATAATCGTTTAACAATTCCGCTTGAGTAAATAACTCGAAGTCTTCAAACTCAAAGCCTGGTGTAACCACACAACTGACTAACGCAAAGCCTGTCGCTACTGTAGAGCCAAAGATTGTGCCGGCAGGAACTGAGAACGAAAGCTGTTGTCCTTGAACTAAGTCTTTCCCTAACTGAACAGCTTGATACGTTCCATCAGGAAAAATACAGTGAACGGTTAATGGCTGACCATCGTGAAAAAACCATAATTCATCCGCTTTTAAACGATGAAAATGTGACGGACTTTCTGTATTTAATAGAAACAAAATCGCTGTATGCAACGCCCGTTCGCCTCGTTTGGTCGGAATCAATTGTTCACTTTTATTGGTTTGTTTAAAATAACCGCCCTCAGGATGCGCTTCTAATCCTAACTTCTCAATCCACATTTGTTCTGTCATCTTCTCCCTCACTCCTTCATTTTTTCAGAAACGATTTAGGAAGAACTTAGAACATCCGTCCCAATCCTAAAATAAACGGCGGGACAGGAGGTCGGGACAGAACCGTTTAGCTCCGAGAACCAAGTAGGTACTGATTAACATCTATTTGCTTTGCAAATAGTGTTTCTCAGCAATAAGAAGAAATTTCCGAAAATTGTCATAAAACACAACGAGGTACGAGTTGATGTTGCATGATACCTACCCGGTGTTCTTTAATTTTTGGAGA